>Ga0209395_1000166_pt1 | contig 99692 bp, 89 predicted proteins | sample GOMGulsemesocosm_3_FD_184635 | JGI IMG/M metagenome (GOLD analysis project Ga0209395, IMG submission 184635) | Methane-oxidizing microbial communities from mesocosms in the Gulf of Mexico - GOM9D Gulf of Mexico (SPAdes) (version 2) | ecosystem: Environmental > Aquatic > Marine > Cold seeps...
TGCCCTGCCGGTGGTGATGGGCGATTTGCATTATATGGGTAGCCACTGGTTGGGTAGCTTCGCCACCTATTTATTGACTGAACGTGGTTTGGAAAATGCAGATTAAGAAAATTTTCCTTATCTACGATAAAGAATGCCCAGCCTGTAATTACTACTGCAATATTGTCAAAATCAATGAGTCGGTCGGCGAACTCATTTTAGTTGATGCCCGCGAGCAGTCGGATGTGCTTGATGAAATTACCGATTTGAACTGGGATATCGATCAGGGCATGGTGCTTAAGGTCGATGAGCAGCTGTATTATGGCTCGGACTCAATCCATGTCTTAGCCCTAATGGGCAGCCGCTCTGGATTTTTTAATCGCTTTAATTATTGGGTTTTTAAATCGAAGGCGGTGGCCGGGGTTTTATATCCGGTATTAAGGCTGTTTAGAAACCTATTGCTGAAAGTACTCGGTAAGACCAAGATTAATAATTTAGGAAAATCGAACAACGCTCAATTCTAGTAAGTTGTACTTTTTCCGCCACCATTTCCGATCAAAATATTTATGGGCTGGCGGATGCAGGCTTGGTCCTGGGTTTTTTCCTGGCCTCTCTTGGTCCGCCAGGCTCACCATGAGCGGAAAAACAGAGTCGATGTGAAGCCCCATAGTCCGCTCCTCCAAGCTTGTCGAAGGACGTGTCGGGAAAATAAAACGCCAGAGCTAAGCCGGGAGAAGATATAAAAATCTATAGCCTTGTGGCAATAATTCGGGTCGGCAGGGTGGTTCATATTGCTGCCGGTCGCACGCGTCTCAGTGTTGGCGGCGGCTGCGGAACTCGCGGGGCTCAAACAGTCCTCGCCTAAAAACGCCGCCAACACTGAGACGCTAAAGCGCGCCCTGATTGGCTGCAATACAAACCACCCCGCCGCCCCTACCTTTAGCTAGGCCGGCGGAGAATCTAGAGGTTTTAAGCCTGCGGCAATAACTCTGGAGGCCCGGTTTAAGAACACCTAGTTAATCCCTCAAAGATACTAAATCTTCAGCGAGTTACAAACCCATCGCTTTACGAATGATGGTATTTTTAAGTATCGGAATATCGTTCATCAGCTTCATGCCCTCGTTGCGCAACCAGCGCACGCTAAGATCGTTGCTGCCAAATAATCGTTTAAAGCCTTCCATAGTCGCCATCATGGTGAGATTGTCGGCTTTGCGCGAGCGTTGATAGCGGCGCAGAATGCTCGGCTCGGCGAGGTCTATGTCGCGCTCTAGGGCGCGCCCAATTTCGGCGGCAAAGGCGATCACATCTTGCAAACCTAAGTTTACGCCTTGCCCGGCTAAGGGGTGAATAGTATGGGCGGCATCGCCGGCCAGGGCAAAGCCGGGCTTGATATAATCGCTGGCATGGCGCTGACGCAGGGGAATAGAAAAACGTTTGGACACGGCCAGTACCTGCCCCAGTTGCAGCTCTAAAGCTGCACCGATACGCTGACAAAAATCTTGCTCATCCAGAGCCATTAACTCATCAGCCAATTCTGGCTGGCAGGACCAAACGACTGAGCAGTACTGTTGGTTTGGATCGCCGCCCAAAGGCAAATAAGCCAGTGGGCCGCTGGCCATAAAGCGTTGCCGGGCCGTTTGCTGATGTGGCTGTTCGGTTTTTATGGTGGCCACGATGGCGTTATGGCCATAGTCCCATTCGCGGGTAGCGAGTTGCATTTTTTGCCGTAGCGGTGACAGCGCGCCATCGCAGGCCAAGACCAGTGTTGCGCTGATGTTGTCACCATGATCTAGCTGCAGCTGGTTTCCCCCCGCCATTTCCAGCAGGTCTTCTACCTTGGTTTCCAGCATGGTCGCAATATTGCTTTGTTGCCCAATGCACTGCCACAGGGCCGAGACGAGCAAACGATTTTCAACAATATGGCCAAGACTATTTTGTTGTACCTCGCTGCAATCAAACTCGATATGCCCGGTGCCGTCGGCATCCCAGACCTGCATATCGGTATAGGCACCGGCGCGATTTTTTTCAATTAACGGCCAGGCGTTTACTTCAGCTAACAGCCGCTGGGATTGTTGCGTAAGTGCAACCACTCTGGGGTCGAAATTGTGCACATCAGGCGCCATAAGCGGGTAAGCTTCAATAGCTTTAGGCGGAGTGCCACCGTCTACTAGCGCAATGTTGAGCTTGGGGTTCAAGGCGGCCAGAGCACAGGCGGCAGAGCTACCGACTAAGCCGGCGCCCACAATGGCAATGTCAAAATGCTTCATGCTTGGCCCTTGTTTAAACGATGTTTACGATTGGCCAGGCCCATGGTTTGGCGGGCCAGATATTGTTTGGCCTGGGGAATTAGGTCTAGGCCTAAAAAGCCTAGGTTGCGGGCGACCTCGAACATCGTACGATTATTGGAAAACATACGCACAATTGAATCGCTAAAGCCGACGGTGAGTTCTTGGTCTAACTGCTGGCGTTGAAGATATTTTTGCAAAACGGATAACTCACCCAGTGGCTGGCTGGCACCCTGGGCTTGGACTAAAACTTCACATAGGGCCGTACAATCACGCAGCGCCAAATTAAAGCCCTGGCCGGCAACCGGGTGCAAAAAATGCGCGGCATTGCCCATTAATACCAGGCCTGAACGAATTTGTTCTTGCGCCACTTGCAATTGCAGCGGGTAGCTAAAGCGTTGACTAAGCTTGATAAATTCGCCTTGGCGAAAGCCAAACTGTTGCTGCAGCTGTTGCAAAAATTCCTGCTCAGGCAAAGCCATCAGGGCATCGGTTTTATCTTTGGGCTGGGTCCAAACTAGGGCCGAGCGACAGCTATTTTCAGTTTCGCCTAAGGGCAGCAAGGCCATTGGGCCGGCGCCGGTAAAACGTTCATAAGCAACATGCTGATGGGCCTGGGAAAATTCAACATTGGCGATAATCGCGCCCTGCTGATAGTCGTTGACTTGATAATCTATACCCAAGCTTTGCGCTAACGGCGACTCGCCGCCATCGGCTAATACCATAAGCTCGGTAAAACAATTTAGCTCTTCTGAGTCTTGGCTGATGGTAAAAGCCATGCCCCGGGCTTTGGGTTTTAATTGGCTGACCTTGGCTGGGGCGATAATTTCAATACTGTTTTGCTGCTGCAATTGCTTAAGTAGTACCTGCCCTAGCCAGGCATTTTCTACTACGCTTCCGAGTAGCTCCACGCCCTCTTCGCTGTGGTAGATTTTGCTGCCGCCAAAGTGGCCGCGATCAGAAACGTGCACGGTTTTAATGGCGGTATGGTGCTGACAAAGCTCCTGCCACAAACCCAGTTCTTGCATGACTTGTACGGTCCCTAGTGATAGGGCTGAAGAGCGGGCGTCAAAACTGGGTTGGTACAAAGGTGTATTTGCGGCGGCCCCATTGTCAGCCTTGGCGGCCATCGGGAAGCTCTCGACCAAAGCAATGCGCCAGCCTTGGCGTTGTTGGGCCAGTAATAAAGCCAGGGTGGCGCCAACCATGCCGCCGCCCACTAAGCAGATATCAAATGTTTTCATGGTTCAGTTCTTTGAGGGTGGCGTAAGCAGGTCTCATAACATATGGCCTGCCATCAGCGCTTCAATGGCATGGGTGGTTTTGGGCACGTCGTTGGTGAATACTTCGTTGCCGTCTTTGGTGACCAGCACATTATCTTCTATACGTACGCCAATGCCGCGCCATTTTTCATCAACGCTGTCGTCGTTGGCCTGGATGTAAATGCCGGGTTCGATGGTCATTACCATGCCGGCTTCCATTAAGCGCCATTTTTCATCAACCCGATAATCACCGACATCGTGTACGTCTAAGCCCAACCAGTGACCGACTCGGTGCAAATAAAAACGATGGTAGGCGCCAGCTTCAATAAGCTGCCCTAAATCGCCCTCTAACAAACCCAAGTCGAGCAAGCCTTGGCAAATTATTTTTACCGAAACTTGGTGTGGTTGATCCCAATCGTTACCCGGCTGTACTGCCTCAATGGCGGCGATATTAGCTTGCAGAACGACATCGTAAATGGCTTTTTGTTCTTTGCTAAAGCCGCCGTTAACCGGAAAGGTGCGGGTGATGTCGGCGGCATAGCCTTGGTATTCGCCGCCCGCGTCAATTAATACCACATCGCCGGCCTGCAATTTTTCGTTGTTTTCACCATAGTGCATAATGCAGGCGTTTTTACCGCTGCCGACGATGGTGTTATAAGCCGGGTAGCGGGCGCCGGCTAGGCTGAAGTGATAATGCAGCACGGCTTCCAGTTGGTATTCCATCATACCGGGTTTACAGGCGCGCATGGCTTCGCAATGGGCCTTGCTCGAAAGTTGACCGGCCCGGCGCATTAGCTTAATTTCTTCAGCACTTTTGAATAAGCGCAGCTCGTGCAGGATATGGTCAAGCTCTTGGAATTCACCTGGAGCCTCGGCGCCTTTATGGGCATTGGCACTTATGGTTTCAACCCAGTCCAGTACCGCTTGATCAAAGTCGGGGTCGCGGCCCATGGCGTAATACAGGCGATTGGTGCCCTCGATTAGGCCGGGTAAAATATCGTCGATATCATCGATGGGGAAGCCATCGTCGGCACCAAAGTGTTCGCAGACTCCTTCGGGGCCTTGGCGGTAGCCATCCCAGGTTTCTTTGTCGATATCACGGTCGCGGCAAAACATAACAATTTCACCCTGGGCTCGGCCGGGAATCAATACCAAGACTGAATCGGGCTCTTCGAAGCCGCTGAGGTAAAAAAAGTCGCTATCTTGGCGAAAGGGGAAAAAGGTATCGCGAGAGCGAACTTGTTCTACCGCTGAGGGGATAATGGCGATGCTGTTGTCTTCCATTAATTCCATCAGCCGAGTCCTGCGCCGGGAAAATTCCGCTTTATTGATCGCCATGGTTAGATTGTTGCCTTATTTTCCATACAGCTTAATAGGTAGCCCTTTCGAATACTGCTTAATGAAGGGTGGAACCGGGCTTATTGGCAGCTGCTATAACAGGCTGGTCTTTGTCAGCGCCAAACTCCATATATAGGCTGATGGTGGCAATGCGGACATAATCAGCGACTTCAAAAAATTCAGCTTCTTGCTGGTCGCCCTCATCGCTGTCGTTGTCAATTTGCACGATGGCGGCAAAGTCGCGCAGTGCATCGGCGGCCTCGGTGCTGAATTCTTGTTTGCCGGACAAGCCGGAGCTGCCAAAGCCGCTTAAAAACCCGTGGCACCATTGCCCCAGTGCTTCTAGCCGCTGGCCTAGCTCGGTATCGTCATCGGGTAGCAGCAGCTGAAAACCAAGATTTTGGTCTTGCAATGCGGCTAGGGTGCTGGGGTAAAGTGCGGCGAGGGCTTGCTCTAATTCTGCCGAGGTTTGCACCTGTTCTATATCGACCAGGTCGAGAAACTCTAGTGCCAGGGCCAGCCATTTTTCCTGGCTTAGACGATTGCCACCGCATAAACGGCCGACCAGCATACCGCTGAGTTCGGCCGGGCTATTTAAAGCTCCGGCGGGGGCAAAAAGATCACAATATTCGTCAAAGGACAGCGGCGTGGACATAACAAAACCCAATAATTCACAAAACCAGAATGCTATCACGAATGGCACTATAAAGTGCCTTTTGGAGTGTGGCCATGCTGCCTTGTGTTGTGGGCGGCTGCTAATTTGAGCTGGGTCGGTTTTTATTTTGTGTAAAGTTGGCACTTCCAGCATGCCGGTTGTCGCTCACGGGCCAAAGCCACCTCGAAATTAGTTGGCGAAAGTTATTCATTTTTCAGTAGCTTAGTTTTATTGCAGCGGTGGTGCTGTTTTTATAAATGTTATTTTAAGTGACAGTTTTAAGGTAAAAGGTCTGTAATTCCAAAATGATAGGCTAAACTCTTCACAAACTGCTTTAACAATGATTGACCCTATATCATCAGCACAATATAGTACGGCTTTTAATCAAGCTGTGTATTTAGGTACCGAGCACTCAAATTATGTCTGATAACAGCCTCACGGATTTAGAAACTAAGCTGGACCAGTTAATTCTGCAATGTCAGACGCTGGCGACCGAAAACCAGGAGTTTAAGCAACAGCAAGATTCCTGGCTGCGCGAGCGCACCCGTTTAATTGAAAAAAACGAGCAGGCGAGGACGCGAGTTGAAGCGATGATTGATCGGCTCAAAAATCTGGAAGCTCGCAGTTAGCGGCGCTAAGAAACTAAGCCACAGCCAAATAAATTAGTGTAATATTTAACCCTGAAGGATTTATGCAAGCACAGTACGCCGGAGAGCCAATCTTGAGCACCAAGCCAGAAACAGAAGCGGTAAAGCTACTCGACAAAGAGTATCAGGTGGCGTGTACCCCAGAGGAACGCGACTCCCTGTTGCACGCGGCCCGAAAATTGGATGGCCTGATGCGTGATATACGCGGTAGTGGCAATGTTATTGGGCTGGAGCGGATTGCGGTAATGGCAGCCCTCAACCTTAGCCACGAACTGATCGAAACTCAGCGCCAGCAGCTCAATAACCAGTCGGCTCAGCAATCAGATCGTGAAACCCTAAATCGCTTGCAGGATAAGCTGGAGCAGGCACTTAAATAAGCTTGCTGTCAGTCCTTAATCATTGTGTAAAGCCAGGCATTGCCTGGCTTTTTCGATTAGGCTTTAAGCAGATTGCGCGCCAGACCTACAAAAGTGTAAAAAATATTTAAAATCCTTTTGGTTCGGGGCCAAGCATGTCTATACTCCAATTAACCCTGAGGTGTTCGCCCGTTGACGAGTCCTCGAGCCGATAATCTTACTACCGGGTTTTTCTCGCCGGTACTGGTGTGCATGTCCACTCGCTGGAAAGCCTAATGTATCGCAGAATCTCCCCCCTTGAACCGTCGGGTTCAAGGTCGAGTCAGCCGCGGCACCCTGGGGCCTTAATTACCTTGATGGCATTCGCCAATCGATCCTATGAGCCAAACTGATAAACAGGCCTTACGCCAACAGCTCCGCGCTAAACGTCGTGGTGTGTTAGCTCAGCAGCAACGTTCTGCGGCGGTCGCCGTGGCAGCCCAGGTTCAAAGTCTGAGTGCGTTTCAACGCGCCAATACCATTGCATTGTATTTAGCCAACGACGGCGAGCTAAGCCCGGAAGTTTTGCTTCAACAGTGTAGCCAGCTAGGTAAACAATGTTATCTGCCGGTGGTGGCCGAAAACCAGCAGATGAGTTTTGCTCACTACCAACCGGGCGCGCGTTTGCAAGCCAACCGATTTGGTATCTTAGAGCCTTTAAGCTGTGCGCCACGGATACCCGCGCAAGATCTGGACCTGGTGTTGATGCCTCTGGTGGGTTTTGATCGCAGCGGTGCTCGTTTGGGCATGGGCGGGGGCTATTATGATCGCGCCTTCGATTTTTTAAACCCAGCAGGGATACGCCCGCAAGCCCAAGGGCCTAAGCTGTTTGGCCTCGCCTATAGCTTGCAAGAGGTGGAGCGACTGGAAGTGGCAAGCTGGGATATCCCCCTGGATGCCATTATCACTGAGCGGGAAGTGATTGATATCTAGCCGTTCGCCACTAAACCCTCGCAGCAACACCTTCGCAACTAAACCTTCGCAGCAACACCTTCGCAACTAAACCTTCGCAGCTAAACCTTCGCAGCTAAACCTTCGCAACTACCACCGTCTCAAGTACCAGCTCATTGCCTTGGGTCATCAGGCGGGCGACTAGCTCGTCACCGGGGTTTAGTGCCGTGACACCGGCTGGAGTGCCGGTCATTACGATGTCGCCGGGCATTAGGCTGAAGTGCTGGCTGATATAGCTGAGCATGGGGATTATCGAAGTGAGCATTTGCTTACTGTGGCCGTCTTGCTGCATAAGGTGGTTTAGTTTGAGGCTAATGCCCAATTGTTCAAGATCCTCATCTTCGGCTGGGCTAATAAAGCCCGACAAGGGGCAGCTGCCGTCAAAGGCTTTGGCCTTTTCCCAAGGCAGGCCCTTGTCTTTGAGTTGGCTTTGGACTTCGCGCAGGGTTAAGTCAAAGCCTATGCCTAGGCCAGCAATGGCTTCGCGACAGCTGGATTCAGAAGCGCGGCATAGCTCGCGGCCAATTAAAATGGCTATCTCAGTTTCAATGTGGCAACTGCCCTGGTCGGTGGGAATTGCTACATGGGGGCTGATGGCAGCAGCGGCGGTGGCCGGTTTCATAAATAGAATAGGTTCGCTGGGAATTGGGTTGTTAAGCTCGGCAGCGTGGTCGGCGTAGTTACGGCCAATACAGACAACTTTCCCCAGCGCAGAGCTAAAGGTTTTACCATCTAATAGGATTTCATGGGGCATAAGTAAAAATTCCAAATTCATAGCACTGATCAGTCGTTATGCTATCATACCGCGCCTCAAATAAGGCCCAGGCCAACAGAGCTTATCCACAAGGGTCATTTATCAGACAGCAATGCAGCGAGTAACTAACACCATGGCTATATCCTTAGAAAAGAGCAAAATCAAATTTCTATTATTAGAGGGCGTGCACCAGTCCGCCGTCGATAACTTAACCGAAGCGGGTTACAGCAATGTTGAATATGTAAAAACTTCGCTGCCCGAAGATGAGCTGATTGCCAAGCTGGCGACGGCTCATTTTGTCGGTATCCGTTCCCGCACTCAGTTGACTCGCAAAGTGTTGGAGTCGGCTCCTAAGCTTATTGCCGTGGGTTGCTTTTGCATTGGTACCAACCAGGTTGATCTAAAAGCGGCCGAAGAGAACGGTATTGTGGTGTTTAATGCGCCCTATTCCAATACCCGTTCCGTTGCCGAATTGGTGATTGCCGAAGCGATTTTATTGCTGCGTGGCGTGCCGGAAAAAAGTGCAATTTGTCATCGCGGTGGCTGGAAGAAGTCTGCCGTGGGTTCCTACGAAATTCGAGGCAAGGTGTTGGGTTTGGTGGGTTATGGCTCTATTGGGACCCAGGTCAGCGTCTTGGCTGAGTCCCTCGGCATGAAGGTTATCTTCTTTGATGTCATCACCAAGTTGCCATTGGGTAACGCCAGCCAGGTTCGTAACTTAAATGAACTGTTAAATAAAGCCGATATTGTTAGCCTGCATGTGCCCGAAACGGCGGCCACCAAAATGATGATGGGCGCCGAACAAATAGCCCAAATGAAGCCGGGCGCTATTTTGCTTAATGCCTCGCGTGGCACCGTGGTTGATATCGAAGCTTTGGCTGCGGCTTTAACTGAAGGTAAGTTGGCGGGTACCGCCATCGATGTTTTCCCGGTTGAGCCCCGTGGTAATGATGAAGAATTTGTCAGCCCATTACGTGGTATCGATAACGCTATTTTAACGCCCCATGTCGGTGGCTCAACCCAGGAAGCTCAGGCAAACATCGGCTTGGAAGTGGCTGAAAAACTAGTTAAGTACTCTGATAATGGTACGACTACCAGTGCTGTGAATTTCCCCGAAGTGGCGCTGCCGGCGCATAGGGAAGTTCACCGTTTACTGCATGTACATAAAAATGTACCCGGTGTATTGGTGGCGATTAACCAAGTGTTTTCTGATAACAACATTAATATTTGCGGCCAGTATTTACAGACTAACGATACCGTTGGTTATGTAGTGATTGATGTCGACGCGGAATATAGTGATATAGCACTTAAGCAGCTTAAAGGCATCGAAGGTACCGTGCGCTGCAGGGTATTATTTTAATCCTTTAACTACTCAGGTCACGCCCACTTCGCTAGAGGTAATATGGGCGTAACCTGAATGGTTGGCGGCAGATGAAAAATAGCCAGTAATTTTCAAAGTGATTTTCAAACAAGGCTGAGGCTTTTGCACTTCACCCTAAAAAGCTGAGCGACCTTAGGCATAGGCTTTTATTCTCGACCTCAGACAATCTGATTGCGGCCGCGACTTTTGGCGTCGTATAGCAAAACATCTGCTGCTTTAATAGCTCGCTGATGTTTTGTTTTTTATTCCACTGCACCAAGCTACCACTTAGGGTTACCTAAGGCGCAACATTGGAATGTTTGTGCGGGTAGGCGACATCGGCCAATGATTGCAGTAACCCGTTGGCTACAATTCTGGCTCCGTCTGTATTGGTTTCGGGCAGCAGCAACAACAGGACCATTCCTCGCCACCGAATTGCGTGGCCATTATTATCATTAAATTATTTCACTGCTGTCCCGTTAACTTTAAAGAATATGGGCTAGCACAATCCAGGCTAAAACACCCAGACGCCGTCTAGGGAAACCCATAAGATCAGTTCATGTCGCTCTTGTGTGAAAATTACATCGACCCATGTCTACAGTGGCTAATGGGCTATAACTCAATAAGTTAGCGGGACAGCAGTGAAATTATTTAATGATCGATATCGAGCATAATTAAAGACAGCGGTATTTCAGAGTCTTTGGCTCGTTGCAGCTCTAATGCCAGTGAGTTATCAAAAACCCCTGTGTTAGCCGACTAAACCCATTACTGGATTATGAGGCTGGCTGTCACTTGGCTTATAGTAGAGTAGGTTCGCATTTAAACGGTGGGAAAAGCGATTTGCTGAGGGCGTGAGGTTGGCTTTGCTGTCGGTGCCCGTTCAATATGCAACCGACAGCAAAGGTAAAGTCAGAGCAGTTGCTTACTCCTTGTTTGTAGCTAGGTTAAGGCAGTTGTTGGAGTAAAAACTTTGCCATATTACCGCCCATTACTTTGCTTATATCGTCTTCGCTGACACCAGCCAGTAGCAACTCATGAGTAATTGCAGCCAGTTCGGAAGTGTCGAATACTGTCGTTACGGAGCCATCATAATCTGAGCCTAGGCTGATATGATCGGCGCCCAGCAGTTTGATACCATAAACAATAGAAGCGGCAATGCCTTTTGGGTTGATACTGCAGGCGGCGGCATCCCAATAGCCAAGACCAACCAAACCACCTTTGGCAGCAATAGCTTGCATCAAATCATCGCTGATATTGCGCGGCGTATCGCAATGGCCTTTTAAACCGGTATGGCTAACAACCAAAGGGCGGGTGCTGAGGGCCAGTACGTCTTTGACGACCTGCTCGGAGGAGTGGGAAACGTCGAGAATAATATTCAGGCCATTAATTTTTTTGACCACCTCGCGGCCAAAGTCACTTAGGCCGGCGCCACTGGTGCCGTGCAAGGAGCCGCCGAGCTTGTTGTCGAAAAAATGTTGCAAGCTCATCATGCGAAAACCGGCGTCATATAAGCGCTGCACATTTTCCAGTTTGCCATCTAGGGCATGGGAGCCTTCGGTGCCCAGTAGTCCGGCCACCAGTTGGCTGCCTTGTTGGCGCTGTTCTAAAACAGATTTAAGTTCAGCTGCATTGGTGACCACCTTTAGGTTTTCGGGTGCTTCGGCGGCAAACTGGTGTAAGCGCTGGGCTTGGTAGAGTGCGCGCTCGGTCAGGCTATCCCAGGTGCGTGGCGGCCAGGCTTGGACTAGGGCGAGCAAGGTAATGTCATCGCTGGCATCAGTGGCGTTTTCTTCATAGTTCAGCCCGCTTGGGCTTTTGGTGACGCTGGTAAACATTTGCATCGCCACATTACCCGCCTGCAAACGAGGGATGTCGACATGACCGCGGTCAGAGCGGCGGTTTAAATTTCTGGCCCAAAGCGTAGAATCGACATGCCAATCGCCAATAACGAGGCGGTTGTGTAAGGCTTGGGCCGCGGCGGAGACCGGCCAGGGTTTGTGTTTTTGGGTGATATTTAAGCTTTTTTCGAGATGTGCTGGGGCCAAGCTAAAAACTAAACCGGCCAGTAGCGCTACCGCCACCAGTATTTTTATTAGAGTTTTCATAATTGATGCTGAGTTTGTTATTGTGGTGCCCTATTTTAAAGAGCGCGGCTAGTTTTGCGCAAGCTAAGTCTGCTACCAATTTAACCGCTGTGATTAATAAAGACTTTTGAGTAGCTCTTGCTGCTGTTCGTCCCAATAACAATAAATAAAAAGAGATGATTATGACTACGCCCACCGTTTTTCAACGCCTTAGCCAGGGCAATCTGGTGTTACAAATTGCTATTGGTATTCTACTGGGCGCAGCGCTTGGCTCGGTTGCTCCCGAACTGGCCACCAAGGTTGAGGTTTTAGGTAGTTTATTTGTAAGCGCCTTAAAAGCGATTGCTCCAGTATTGGTGTTTATCTTAGTGATGGCGTCTTTGGCCAATCAAAATACCGCACAGCCCAGCAATATGCAGCCGATTATTGGTTTTTATATCGTCGGTACCCTGGCGGCCTCATTGGTGGCCGTGCTATTAAGCTTTGCCTTTCCCACAACCCTAACCTTGGTGGCGACCGCCGTTGAAATAGCTCCGCCCGAGGGGGTTAGCGAGGTTTTGGCCAATGTCTTGATGCGTATGGTGGATAACCCGATTAATGCCATCGCCAGTGGCAATTTTATTGGTATTCTATTGTGGGCCATTGTGTTGGGCTTGGCCTTTCGGCATAGCTCGGAGACCACTCGCAAGGTTTTGGCCGACAGTGCCTCTGCGGTGACTCAGGTGGTACGTGGGCTTATTCGCTTGGCACCAATCGGTATTTTTGGTTTGGTTGCCAATACCATTGCGATCACCGGTTTTCAGGCTTTGGCGGAGTATGCCCAGCTATTGGCGATATTGTTGAGCGCAATGGCGATCATCGCTTTGTTGGTTAACCCCCTGATCGTATTTTTGAGTACTCGCCGCAACCCTTATCCGCTGGTGTTTGCCTGCCTGCGTGAGAGTGGTATTACCGCGTTCTTTACTCGCAGCTCGGCCGCCAATATCCCAGTTAACCTTAACTTGTGTAAGAAATTGAATTTACATGAGGATACCTATTCAGTATCGATACCTTTGGGTGCCACCATCAATATGGCCGGTGCGGCTATTACTATTACCGTGCTGAGCTTGGCGGCGGTTAATACCTTAGGAATCGAGGTCGACTTAGCCACCGCCTTGCTGCTGAGTGTGGTCGCTGCCATCTCTGCCTGCGGTGCCTCGGGGGTGGCCGGAGGTTCGCTGCTGCTTATTCCGCTGGCTTGTAGTTTGTTTGGTATCTCTAACGATATCGCCATGCAAGTGGTGGCCGCCGGATTTATTATTGGGGTGGTACAGGACTCGGCTGAAACGGCATTAAACAGCTCTACCGATGTAGTTTTTACCGCCGCGGCGGGAAAAAACTGGCAGCTTTAATTACTAATTTTGCGACTTCTCCCCAGGCCGCACTAAGGCGGGCTTGGGGCTTGTTCTCCATGGTTAAAATGCGTACAATTGCGCCCCTTTTGATTCTGGCGTGAACTTAGGCTATAACTAAGCCCTGCCGGGCAAGAATTCGCTGGCGTAAAGACTATTTAAAGGAAGCATCATGGCTCGTATTACCGTTGAAGATTGTTTAGATCATGTAGATAACCGCTTTGAGTTGGTTATTGTAGGCAGCAAGCGTGCTCGCCAACTTGCCACTGGTGGTAAAGAGCCCTTGGTTCCGGCCGAGAACGATAAGCCGACCGTTATTGCCCTGCGTGAAATTGAAGCCGGTCTTATCGACCCGGCGATGTTTGATGTTGAGGAAGAAGAGGATGCTATGGTTGTGATCCCACAAGAGACTCCTCGCTTAGAGTTATAATAAAATTGGCCCTGGTTGTTATTAACCGGGGCTTTTTTGTTTTATAACCCTGCTTTTTAACTAGGCTATTTCTTCAGAGACTTTTTCTTCACAAGCTTTTCTTCAGAGGTACAGGAGCAAGTATTGCAAACCATAGAGTCGCTCAGCAACCGCCTTGTTTCCTATCTTGATCCAGATCAGATCACCCTCGTTCGGCGTGCCTACTACTACGCTGAGCAAGCCCACGATGGCCAGAACCGTCGCAGTGGCGAACCCTACGTAACTCACCCCCTAGCGGTCGCTGGTATTTTAAGTACCATGCACATGGACCATCAAAGCTTGATGGCGGCGATGTTGCACGATGTCATAGAAGACACCGGTATTCCTAAATATGCCCTAGAAAATCAATTTGGTGAATCCGTCGCCGAACTGGTAGATGGCGTGAGCAAGCTAACTCAAATAGAGTTTGGCTCGCAGGAAGAAAAACAGGCAGAAAATTTCCAGAAGATGGCCCTGGCCATGGCCAACGATATCCGGGTGATCCTGGTGAAGCTGGCCGACCGGCTACACAATATGCGCACCTTGGGGGCTCTGCGGCCAGATAAAATGCGCCGCATTGCCAAAGAAACCTTAGAAATCTACGCGCCTATTGCCCATCGGCTGGGCATGAATGATATGCGTATTGAGTTCGAAAACCGTGGTTTTTCCGCCATGTACCCGCTCCGAGCCTTGCGCTTACAGGCCGCCTTGCACACTGCCCGCGGCAACCGTAAGGAGCTGGTTGAGAATATTCAAAGTGCGATTGAGCATCGCCTCGAGCGGGAAAATATTCCCTCGCTGGTTCTAGGTCGCGAAAAGCATTTATACAGCATTTATCAAAAAATGCGGCAGAAGAAAAAGTCCTTTAAAGAAATTATGGACGTTTATGCGTTTCGCATTATTGTCGAAGATGTGGACACCTGTTATCGAGTTTTGGGTTTGATGCATAACCTTTATAAGCCGGTAATTGGCGAGTTTAAGGATTATATCGCTATCCCCAAAGCCAATGGCTATCAATCACTGCACAGTGTGCTGGTGGGTATGCACGGTGTGCCTATCGAAGTTCAAATCCGTACCAAGGAAATGGATGAGCTGGCGAATACCGGTATTGCCGCACATTGGCTGTATAAAGCCGAAGAAGACAACCCTGCCAGCTCCCAGGCCCGTGCCCGTCAGTGGGTAGCCGGCTTGTTGGAAATTCAGCAGCAGGCAGGTAATTCGCTCGAATTTATTGAAAACGTTAAAATTGATCTGTTCCCCGACGAGGTTTATGTTTTTACTCCCAAAGGCAAGATTATTAACCTCCCTGCGGGTGCGACCGCGGTGGATTTTGCCTATGCCGTGCATACCGATGTAGGTCACCGGTGTGTCGCGTGTCGAATTAATGAGCGTTTGGCTCCCCTATCTCAACCTTTAAAAAGTGGTGAAAAGGTCAAGGTGATTACTTCGGCCAGCACTCAGCCCAATCCAGCATGGTTAAATTTTACCACTTCGGGCAAGGCCCGCAGTGCTATTCGTCATTATTTAAAGAGCCAGCGCCATCATGAATCGATGGAGTTGGGCCAGCGTTTATTAAATCGGGCCCTAAGCAATCTGGATTTACGGGTTGAGGAGCTAACGCCGGACCAAAGCAGCCACCTGCTGAGCGAAACCCATATGGCCAATATGGAAGCCTTATTAGAAGATATTGGTTTGGGTAATCGTCTCGCCCACGGGGTGGCAAATATACTTAAAGCCCACGATGATCCTGAGGCCGTGATCAGCCCCACCCAAATTTATTCGCCGCTGATGATCGATTCGACCGACGCAATGCTAACCAGCTTTGCGCGTTGCTGCCGGCCTATTCCTGGCGACATGATTATTGGTCATTTATCCGCGGGCAAGGGTTTGGTAGTACATCGCGATAGCTGCAAAAATATTGCTGAGCTGCGCAGTTCGCCGGAGAATATTTCCCAGGTTCATTGGGCCCCGGATGTGAAAGGCGAATTTCTGGTTAACATCAAGGTCGAAGTTGAATCCGAGCCTGGTATAATTGCCAGCTTGGCCAACCGAATTGCCGAAGGCAAGGGCCATATTGAACGCATTAACGTTGATGAGCGCGATGCCCATAACAGTGTTATTGAACTTTGTATTGGGGTGACCAATAGGGTTCACCTGGCCGATATTATACGCCGAGTACGTATTATGCGGGCAGTGATAAAACTGGTCCGCAGTAAAAACTAACACTATATTTGTAGTGACAATTTCTAAGGAAAAGCACCATGCCCAATAAAGCCATTATCGAAACCGCCGATGCCCCCGCAGCCATTGGTACCTATTCACAGGCGGTAAAGGTTAATAATACGGTGTATTTATCGGGTCAAATTCCACTGATTCCGGCGACTATGACCGTAGTTGAAGGTGGCTTTGCCGAAGAAGCCCATCAGGTGTTTAAGAATCTGAGTGCTGTTTGCATAGCTTCCGGTGGCAGCATTCAAGATATAGTTAAGCTAAATATTTACTTAACTAATTTAGACAATTTTCCCACTGTTAATGAGGTGATGGCACAGTACTTTGAGCAGCCTTATCCCGCGCGCGCGGCTATTGGCATTAGCCAGCTGCCCAAGGGCGTGCAAATTGAAGCCGATGGCATCATGGTTTGTTGATCGACCAATGGCCTCAAAGTTGAGCTTTAGTCTAGGCTGTTTTTACCTGAGCAAATAAAGATGAAGCTAGAGCTTAGGTACTTATTCTCTACTTTGCGTGCTCTGCAATATCTTTAAAGGTTGCAGCTTAAAATACGTCGCGCTGCGCCACAGCCATTCAACCGGCCCCTGGCGAAAACGGCTTAGCCACCAGCTGGAAAACCAAAGTTGAAACGCCCAAATAGCCAACATAATGGGAATAAGCTCCAAGCGACTAACCTGGCCAAATAAGCCGAAGCCATAACCATAAAAAATAGTAGTGGCCAGCAGTGATTGTAACAAATAGTTTGTTAGGGCCATCTGCCCGATTTTCTGTAATCGGGATTTTAACTTGGGCAGGCTTGGGCTGTTGCACCAAAGGACAATGAGAGCAATATAGCCGAGCACCATAAATGGCGAGGCGATGTCGTTAAAGACTAAGCCACCATTAAAAAATGATTGCAGCTGCCATTGTTGTTGCTGGTTCCAAATTAAGCTGTAAACCATTATTGGCAGGCCAATACCCAGCCCAATCAGAGCCAGAGTTTTATAGCGGCCCGGGCTTAACCGTCCTTGCAGCAGTCCTAGTTTATACAGGGCCATGCCTAGGCACATCATGCCAAAGGCTCGGAACAAGGTCGCGACTATAAACTGACCTAAAAACTCCGCGCCTTTGCTACTCTCCTCACCGTCTAAGCGATATTCTAACTGGCTTTGGTAGCTGCCTTGATAAATATCAATTTGGTTTTGAATTTGCACTTGGTCGGGACTGAAGAATTGCCGGGCTTCGGCCAGGCTGTATTGGTTAAATTCGAAATTGCCATCAAGATAGCTGGAGTAGGCGAGAAATAAGGCGGCAGCCATAATCAGTGTCGCCGCGCCTAGGTTTTTCAACGGGTAGAGAAATAAAGCTGCGAAAGCATAAATAATGAGCACATCGCCTTCCCATAAATAAAAGCCGTGAGCTAGGCCAATGAGCAGCAGCCAGATATTGCGTTGGTAGTGGATGGCGGCCGGGCTGCGCTGGCTAGAGCTGGTTTTCTCAGAAAGCAAAATAACACTGGCGCCAAATAACAAGGAGAACATGCCCATAAATTTTTGGTCAGAAAATATATGGTAAAAGCCAAACAAAAAATCGTTTAATGGCGCGTCGCTCATATAAACCAGGGGGTTCAAATACGCCGCGGTGGGCATAGAGAAGCTGATTAGATTCATGGTTAATAGGCCCAGCAGGGCGACACCGCGAATTATGTCAATCGATTCAAACCGCTGGCTCATAGCATTTCCTTAATTATTTTTTTATAACCTTCCTGGTAGCCGGGGTAAATAAATTGATAGCCGCTGTCGAGTAATTTTTGATTGCGGCAGCGTTTGCCGCCAAGCCCTGGCTCGCTAAGCTGTGGCTTGGCCAGGCCTAGCCGTAGAGCAATAAACTGTTTTACCTCAGCGTCGCAGGCTGGTTGCTGATCACTGCCAATAAACAGTTCGCGGTTGGCTTTAATTTCAATTAAATGGGCCAGCACTCCGGCGCAGTCATCGGCGTGAATTCGGTTGGTCCAATGCTCAGCCTTGGCGATGCCGATATTATCTTGTGCCATTTTAATCAGCCGGTGGCGTCCCGGCCCATAGATGCCGGAAAAACGCAGCACGGTAAAGTTTAAGCTGCTGTCCTGCAGCAGTGTCTCTGCCGCCATTAAACACTGGCCGTTGTATTTTTGTGGCTGGCAGGGGCTGCGCTCATCCACCCATTCGCCTTGGTTTTGGTGCATAACGCTGGTACTGGAAACAAAAATAATAAAGGGCAGCGCTACCCCGTCCTGGCCTAAAGCTATTAAGTCCTTGATTGGTTTTATATACGCTTGTTGGTAGCCTCGCTCGCTGCGTTCTTGGGGCACCATGGAGATAACGAGGTAATCTAAATCGCTTATGGCGGCCGCCAGGCTCTGACTATGGCTCGCGTCGGTTTGCCGCCATTGCCAGGGGCCGGGTTTGTCGCTGCGGCTCAGGGCGATGCACCGGTATCGATCCGCCACCAGTTTGAACAAACGTTGGCCTAAGTCGCCAAAACCTAAAACCCCGAGCTTGGCTTGTTTATTTGTCGTCATGGTGAACCTTATTTTGCTAGGCCGTGGATATTATGCCGCATAGATTACCAAAACCTTAATGGTTGGCTAGTGCAGTTTCAGAAGTATTTTATGTACAGCAAGATTGGTAGCGGGTGAGTTGTTTGTGTTAGCTATTGACTTTGCTTCAGTAATAGTTAAATTCTAATAACCAATGTGCAAAGGCAAGCATCATGACTCTGACCGAATTACGTTATATCGTCACCCTGGCCCAGGAAGAACATTTCGGCCGTGCCGCCGAGCGCTGTTTTGTGTCGCAACCGACCTTGAGCATTGCGGTAAAAAAGCTGGAAGAAGAACTGGATATTGCCCTGTTTGAGCGGACCAAGACCCGCGTCCATCCGACTCCTTTGGGCGAGAAAATTGTCGCCCAGGCGCAAATTGCGCTGGAGCAAACTGCTGCCATTAAAGACCTGGCCACGTCGGGCAAAGATCAGCTTGCCAGCCCTTTGAAAATTGGCGCTATTTTTACCATTGGCCCTTATTTATTCCCGCACTTTATCCCCGCGCTGCAAAAATCGGCCAGTCAGATGCCGCTGTATGTAGAAGAGGGCTACACTGCGACATTGCGGCACCGCCTACGTAATGGCGAACTGGATGTGATTATTGTCGCCTTGCCATTCACCGAGGCGGATGTTGTCACTCAGGCCCTGTACGAAGAACCCTTTGAGGTACTTATGCCCTGTGACCATCCCTTGGCCAGCCAGGAGTCGGTAAGCGCAGCCGACCTCGATGAACATAAAATAATGCTGTTGGGCCAGGGCCATTGTTTTCGTGACCAAATTCTCGATTTCTGTCCTAATTTACAGCAGAAGTTCGATCATAAGCCGGGTTTATATTCAGCCACTGAGGGCAGTTCATTAGAAACTTTGCGGCATATGGTTGCTTCCGGCCTAGGTATCACCATTTTGCCCCAGTCCGCCGCGGGAACTTCACAGTATGCCCCAGGAGTACTGACTACCCGGCCACTGGACGGAGTTGAAGCGAAGCGGACCGTCGGCCTGGCCTGGCGGGCTAGCTTTCCGCGTCATAAGGCGATTGATGCCCTGCGCAGCGCGATTTGTGATGGCCATGGTATCTGCACTATTCTTGATCGATGAGTCCAGCCGTGCCCGCCAGCCCTAGCTTAGCTAGCATTGATATTACGGCCCTTAAAGGGGTGGGCAAATCGCTGGCCGAAAAATTGGCCAAGATACAGGTCTATAATTTACAGGACCTGTTGTTCCATCTGCCCCTACGTTATATCGACCGGACCAAAATTACCCCGATCGGCGCATTGCAGCCGGGTGTGAATGCGGTGGTCGAAGGTGTGGTTAAGGCCAGTGATGTGGTGTTTGGCCGCCGCCGCAGCTTGATGTGTCGCATACAAGATGGCACCGGCAGCCTGACGTTACGGTTTTATCATTTTTCCAATGCGCAGAAACAGGGGCTGGTGCAGGGTACCCGGCTGCGGGTTTATGGCGAGGCCCGGCGCGGCTCCTCTGGGCTGGAAATATACCACCCGGAATACGACATTTTTGATGGTGGCCAGGGGCTCGATTTGGTTGATACTCTCACGCCGATCTACCCTATCACCGAAGGCCTGACCCAGGGACGCATCCGCAGCTTAATGGACCAATTGCTGCCCATGGTGAATAGCCAAAATGTGCCCGAGCTTATTCCTGGCAACCTGCAACCCCAAGGCCAGGTTATTTCCCTGGCCTTAGCGCTAAAATATTTGCATCAACCGCCCGCTGATGCGCCGACCGAGTTGTTGCTTGATAACCAACACCCCTACCAGCAACGGTTAGCCTTTGAAGAGCTAATGGCACACAACCTCAGCTTGCTGAAGCTGCGCCAAACCGCACAGAGCGAAGGCGCCCCATTGTTGGAATTTAAGGCTGAGGTTGAGCGGTCTTTTTTAGATGAGCTGGAGTTCAACCCAACCAAGGCACAAAAGCGGGTTATTAAAGAGATTTACCGGGATATTTGCCAGCCTTATCCGATGCTGCGTCTGGTTCAGGGTGACGTTGGTTCGGGTAAAACCTTGGTGGCTGCCGCCGCTTGTTTGCAGGCGGTGGCGAATGGTTATCAGGCCGCTATTATGGCGCCGACGGAGATTTTAGCCGAGCAGCATTTCAGCAATTTTAGCCACTGGTTTAAGGCTTTAAACATTACCGTGGGCTACCTCAGCGGACGCCAAAAAGTGGCCCAGCGTCGACACCAGCTGGCGGCGGCTGAAAGTGGCGAAAGCCAGATGATAGTAGGTACTCACGCACTGTTTCAGCAAGAGGTGGTCTTTAGTGACCTGGCGTTGGTGGTTATCGATGAACAGCATCGTTTTGGTGTGCACCAGCGCTTGTCGCTGCGAGCTAAGGGTAGGCTGGGTGGTTTAAGGCCACATCAATTAGTAATGACGGCAACCCCTATCCCTCGCACTCTGGCCATGAGTGCCTATGCCGACTTAGACAGCTCCATCATTGATGAGCTGCCACCCGGACGAACCCCAGTCTCGACCGTGGTGATTAGCAATAACCGCCGTGCCGAGGTGGTCGAGCGAGTCCGCTTAGCGTGTAGCGATGGGCGGCAAGCGTATTGGGTTTGCACGCTGATTGAGGAGTCGGAAACATTGACTGCTCAAGCGGCGGAAGTGACGGCTGCCGAACTCGAACAATTATTGGCGCCTCTGTCGGTCGCCTTGATTCATGGAAAGATGAAGGGTGCCGATAAGGAAGGGATAATGGCCCGCTTTAAAGCCGGTGAGGTTGATTTGCTGGTGGCTACTACGGTCATTGAAGTGGGTGTCGATGTGCCCAACGCCAGCTTAATGATTATTGAAAACCCTGAGCGCCTTGGTTTGGCTCAACTGCATCAGCTGCGAGGCCGAGTTGGGCGCGGTAGCCAGGCGAGTCACTGTGTGTTGATGTATGGTCAGCCATTGTCAAACAACAGCCGCCAGCGCTTGAGCGCTATGCGGGAAACCAGCGATGGCTTTCTAATCGCCGAAAAAGATTTAGAGCTACGTGGGCCGGGCGAGGTTTTAGGCACCCGGCAGACCGGAGAAATGCGCTTTAAACTGGCGGATTTGCAGCGAGATGCTAACTTATTAGAAGGGGTAAAAGTTTGTGCTGAGCAGCTATTGCAGCAAAATCCAGATTTAGCACAACAAATCATCGCGAGATGGCTTGGGAAGGCGGAAGAATTTGCCCAGGTGTAAAACTTCAACGACGGAATATTTTTTTTGATGTACGCAAAAACTCTCACGCAACTGAGCTAGCGCTGGTTGTAAGGTTGGTTTTGCTTATTTAGGAGGTCAGTTTGTCTACTGTACCCAATAGTGTAACCCAGCAGTTAAAAACCCAGAACATTGACTATGAGGTTACCAGTTTAAATACCACCCAGCGCAGCAATCGTGCCAGGGCCACTGTGCTTAAAGATGACCAGGGCCAGGTTCAGGTGATTTTGGCCGAGGACAGATTGCTCGACTTAAACGCGATCAACGCTTTGCTGAATCGAGAGCTACGTGCCAGCAACGAGCAGGATTTACAGGTTTTATACGACCGTTATCAGCTGCAAAACATCCCTGCCCTGCCCAAGATGGGCGGTATGCTGACCATTGTTGACGAGTCATTACTACAAGCCGAGCAGCTATTACTGGAAAGTGGTGTTAATGGCCAGGTATTGGCGATGGCTCAGCCCGATTTTAAACAGACCTTAAACGATGTTCAGGTTGCGGCGATTAGCTCGGCATTGGCCCTCGACCCCGGCGGTGATAATGAAGCCCATATCGGTAATGCGGTGCGCAATTTCACCCAGCGGCGTATCCAGCAGCGGTTGGAGGAAACCCTAGAGTTGCCTGCTTTACCAGATACCGCCCAGCGCATTATTAATTTGCGGGTTGATCCCAATGCGGATATCAGTGATCTAGCCGCCATTGTTGAGCTGGACCCTAGTTTGGCCGCCCAAGTTGTTAGCTGGGCAAGTTCTCCCTATTACTCAGCGCCGGGAAAAATAAAATCTATTCACGATGCCATAGTCAGGGTGCTGGGTTTTGATATGGTGTTGAATTTAGCTCTGGGCTTGGCTTTAGGTAAGACCCTAAACATGCCGGTAGAATCACCCCAGGGCAGTACTTCCTATTGGCATCAGGCGGTATTTACCGCGGCCACGGTGGAAGCCCTGGTCACCAAGATCCCACGTGAGCACCGACCTGCCTTTGGTATGGCCTATTTGGCCGGCTTGCTGAGTAACTTCGGCAATCTGATTTTGGCTGAAGTATTCCCTCCGCACTATGGCGATATCTGTCGTTTACAGGAAGCCAACCCACAGCTGCACTACCAGTATTCTGACCGACACTCATTGAGTGTGAGCCGCGATCAGCTGAGCTCCTGGTTGATGGAATTGTGGAATATGCCCCAGGAAGTCATCGTCGCGCTACGCCACCAGGGTAACCCTGAGGCCGAAGGTGATAATGTCGAATACGCCAAGTTGATTTATGTCGCCCGCAGCCTGTTGGCCCAAAACGATTTGATTTATGGCCCTAAATTACCCATCAGTGATGAGCTATGGGCTGAGTTGCACATGAGTCCGGAGCACGGCGAGCAGGCCATTGCCGGTATTGAAGAATCAAAAGATGATTTGTTTAACATAGTCAGTGAACTGACCTAGGTTAAAGTACCAGCTCAGGGTTCTAATTAGTTACAAAAATGCCGAGCTTAGCTCGGCATTTTTGGTTTAGGCTTAGCTTAATGTCGGTCTGGGCTAATTACTTTCCATTGACTTAGCCGGGGCATCAAACACCTGTCGATCCAGCGCCCCTTCACTTTTGGCCACGATAGCCGACACCATCGAGTCGCCAGTAACATTAACGGCGGTGCGGGTCATATCCAATAGGCGATCAACACCGATAATCAGGGCAATGCCTTCAACCGGTAAGCCCGCTTGCTCTAGTACCAGGGCTAGGGTTACCAAGCCAACGCCGGGTACCCCCGCAGTGCCAATGGATGCCATGGTGGCGGTTAGGATAACCATTAAGTAGCCAATTAAACCGATGTCAACATTATAGGCCTGGGCGATAAAAACGGTAGCCACTCCTTGCATAATTGCGGTGCCGTCCATGTTTATGGTGGCGCCCAGCGGAACGGTAAAGGAGGCAATTCGGTTATCGACCCCTAGACGCTCTTCGGCGGTTCGCAAAGTCACTGGGATAGACGCATTGGAGGATGAAGTGCTGAAAGCAAACATCATTAAGGGCTTGAGCTTGGATAGGAAAACGATTGGGCTGAGGCCACTGAGTAGCTTAAGCATCAATGGGTAAACCAATAGACCGTGGGCCATCAATACCCCAAATACCGTGACAAAATAAATAATCAGTTTGCTGATGGCATCAATACCGAGGCCGGCAAAAAGCTTGGTCAACAGCGCAAATACGCCATAGGGGGCTAGGGACATCAACATCATGACAATTTTCATAATGACTTCGTTGATGTCTTCAAACCAGGAGAATACGCGTTTACCGGCGTCACCGGCGCGTGAAACAGCAATGCCGAATAACAGGGCGAAGACGATAATCTGTAACATATTACCTTTCGCCATCGCGTCTACGGGGTTAGATGGAAAAATATTTAAGATTACGTCTTTAAATGGCGGAGCATCTTTACGCACATAGTCCGAGGCGCTGGCGATATCCATGCCGACACCGGGCTCGATAAGGTTGGCGACCAGTAGCGCTAGGCTGATGGCGATAGCCGTAGTGATCATATACAGGCCAATGGTTTTGCCGGCCATGGGGCCAATGCGGCCCTGCTCACCTAAGGCTCCAGAGCCACAAACTAGCGAGACAAATACCAGTGGTACCACCAGCAATTTTAACGACTTTATAAATATTTGGCCGACGGTATCGAAGAGGCCATTAACCAGATAAACCTGTATCCATTCACCGGCTGCACCCATGCCAGGGGTGAACATATTGATGGCAATACCGAGCACTAGGCCGGCGAGCATGGCTATAATTATTTTTTTGGTTAAGCTCATAGCATTTCCTATTTAAACAACGGATGCCGTTCAAGCAAGGCGCTGTTATAGCGGATTAGGGTGGATAAAGGGTGATATACAGCAGGGAATAAACCGCCGCCATATAAGTAAAATCCTTATATAGCAGCTAGTTCAGTGGAACACACGTTTTCTTTGTTAACTAGTGCTTGTCCAGAAACGCTAGTTTTTGGCAGGCACCGTGCAACACCGGGAGGTGTTGCCAAAACCGATGACCCTAAGTCATTGATTTTGTGAGCAAAGCAAAATCGCATTTTGCTGCAGCGTCATCCAGAAAATGGCAGGAGCCAGTTTCTGGATGTGGACTAACTAGATGTTAACCGCTTCTTTTAATGCCTTGCCGGGCTTAAATGCCACGGAATTGCTGGCGGCAATTTGAATGGCTTCACCGGTTTTAGGGCTGCGACCGGTGCGAGCTGCACGGTGACGCTGTTGGAATGAACCAAAGCCAACTAGGCTAACGGTCTCATCACGGCTAACCGCATTGGTGATTTCATCCAATATGGCATTAACCACATCATTGGCTTTTTCTTTTGGCAAATCGGCCAGGTCAGCCACGGCGGCTACAATATCGCTTTTATGCATAGCTTGTTTCCTTGTTATTGATTTTAATCCTGCTTTGAGCTGGTCTCAGCAGGGCTGGCCATTAAACCAAGCCAGCCCCTGTGGCTCAAGGCTTTTCACCGAATATTTGGATGATTCGGTGAAAATGCACCTGTAGTTGGACTTTGGGGCCAAAGATACCTTATGCCAGTCGAAATCGGATAAATATTAGCCGCCGTGGCTGTGGTTTAGCACCAAGCATCGCTGCTAAGGCTATCAATTTACAGCGGCTATCACTAAAATGACGCCTCGTTTTAAAGTCCCCAAAGGCAACCCTTGCATCAGGCATTTCCTCAATGGCTACGTGAAAACCAGCGTTTTAACGAGCTTTCGTCACTTGAGCGACGCTGGCTATTTAACCGCGGCTCCTTGACCTCGGCCCTTATGTCCGCCAGCCAGGGTGAGTTTGGCTTGCAGCTGTTGTCCCAATCGATGCAGCGGCCACGCTTTGATGAAGCCCAGGCCCTAGGCAGTAACCCCCGTCATCATGCCCTGGTGCGTGAGATTGTAATGTTTGGCCATGGTCAGCCCTGGGTTTTTGCCCGCAGTGTCATTCCATTGCCAACCTTATCGGGCCAGTTCCGGCATTTTAAAAACCTAGATGACCGCCCTCTTGGGGCCTTGTTGTTCAATGACCCGAGTATGCAGCGCAGCCCAATAGAGACCGCTTTGTTACAGCCGCAGCAATTGCATCATCAGGTCGATAAGCCGGCCTGGGCTAGGCGTTCGGTGTTCCATCTGCGCGCTAAGCCTTTGCTGGTGTGTGAAGTGTTTTTACCCAGTTTTGACCCTATGTACCCCCAGTGATGAGCCGAGATTAAGCCGATTATGTTTAGGTCTCTTATCCTCCGCTGCGCCGTTTCGATAAAACAATATCGCCAGCCAATGCCGAGCTAACTCGGCCCAAAAGAGCAAACCTTTTACATTGGCGCTTTTGCCGTTACTCTAGCGGGCAATTCCAACAGAAACTCACTATTTCATGGCGCTTTTTCAATCTTTGCAAACTCCCCAGGCGAAAGCCAAGTTGATGGCTTATATTCAATTAATGCGGGTCGATCGCCCGATAGGCACCCTCTTATTGGTGTGGCCAACGCTCTGGGCTTTGTGGTTGGCCAATCAGGGTTTGCCTAACATTGGTATTTTACTGATCTTTGTCTTGGGGGTGGTTATGATGCGAGCCGCCGGCTGCGTTATTAACGATTATGCCGACCGGGACTTTGACGGCCATGTGAAACGTACCGCCCACCGGCCCCTGGCCACTGGCGCCGCGACGGCCAAAGAGGCCCTGGTCTTATTTGCCGGTCTCTGTGTTTGCTCTTTTCTCTTGGTCTTGCTGACCAATAGCTTTACCGTGTGGCTGTCGTTTGGGGGTGTTGCTCTGGCGGCCACCTACCCTTTTATTAAGCGCCATAGTCATTTGCCGCAAATTGTCCTTGGGGCAGCCTTTTCCTGGGGAATTCCCATGGCATTTAGCGCGAGCATTAATGAGCTGCCGCCACAGCTATGGCTGATATTTAGTGCCAATGTGTTGTGGACGGTGGTTTACGATACCCAGTACGCCATGGTTGACCGCGATGATGATATAAAAATTGGCATAAAATCCACCGCTATCTTATTTGGCGAGATGGATAAAATGATTATTGGCTGTTTGCAGTTGATGACACTATTGGCGCTGTGGCTGGTTGGCAGCCGCTTTGGGCTTGGCTTCCCATATTATGCTTCGCTGGCGGTAGTGGCGGCCTTGTTTATATACCAGCAATTGCTAATTCGTGACCGAGGGCGTGATAATTGCTTCAAAGCCTTTCTTAATAACAACTATGTCGGCGCTGTAGTTTTTGTCGGTATCTTATTGAATTACATATGATTTTTACCATAATGAATACTAGGCTTCCGGGCCGCCGAGCAGCACTGTCATAAAGTTGCAACAAAACCTTTATTTAATAGGCGTCTATATTAGAAAAGCTTCACGGTGGTGGGGCGAGTGAGGGCGTATGTCTAACAAGACCATTTTGATTGTCGATGATGAGCAAGCGATTCGTGATATGTTGCGAGTGGCCTTGGAGATGGCAGACTATAACTGCCTGGAAGCGGCGGATGCCCAAGAGGCCCACGCTATAATTGTAGATGAGCGTCCAGACTTAGTACTGTTAGATTGGATGATGCCTGGCACCAGTGGCTTGGAGTTGGCGCGGCGCTTAAAGCGCGACGAGGTTACCGCTAAAACCCCTATTATTATGTTGACCGCCAAAGGTGAGGAAGACAATAAAATACAGGGGCTGGAGATTGGTGCCGATGATTATATTACCAAGCCATTTTCACCAAGGGAGCTGGTAGCGCGCTTAAAAGCGGTACTGCGGCGCACCGAGGGCCAGGAAATCGGTGAGCCGATAAAAGTTGGCGACTTGTGTTTGGACCCAGTGGGGCACCGCGTCACTATCAATGATACGCCACTACAAATGGGCCCGACTGAATATCGCTTATTAGAGTTTTTCCTAACTCACCAAGAGCGGGTTTATACTCGGAGCCAATTACTGGATCATGTTTGGGGTGGCAATGTCTATGTAGAGGAGCGTACCGTCGATGTTCATATCCGTCGTTTACGCAAGGCCTTGAGCCTGGATGAGCATGATCGTTTTGTGCAAACGGTACGAGGTACCGGCTACCGATTCTCAACTAAAATTACCGCTGGCAGTTAATTTAAACCATACTTGAACGTCATTATTGGTTAAAATCTGACAGCCCCTGAGCAGGTTTTGCAGAGGTTGATAGAGCCCATTATTGGCTTTTTTAGAGTTTGGCTGGATATTTTTAATAGGACATTATCTTGCATCACGGTTTAACCGCTGAGCTTAAGCGGATCGTCTTTTTTAGCGTTATAGCGGCTTTATTTGGTGCCTTAAACGGTTACCTAAGTTGGACGCTGATGGCCGCCGCCGGCTTGTATTTGAGCTGGGTGTTATGGCAGTTGCGGGCTTTATACTTGTGGTTAACGGTTCGACGTCGCCAGGCGCCACCCGACGCCAGTGGTATTTGGGGGGAGATCTTTGAAAATATTTACCGCTTACAGAAACGCCATGAAAAAGAAAAGCGCCGCCTGCAAGCGGTTATCCGACGTGGCCAGGAAACCACCGCGGCCCTGCGCGATGCGGTAGTTTTAGTCGATGCCGACGGCAGCCTAAATTGGTGGAATCAGTCCGCCGAGCTGCTATTGGGCTTGCAACCGATTGATCATGGCCACCCGTTGGTGAATTTTGTCCGCCACCCTGATTTCATTTCTTATTTTGAATCAGATGACTATGACGAACCCTTAGATCTACCGTCCCCCAGAAACGAATCAAAGCAACTGCAATATCAAATTAACCGTTTTGGTATGGGCGAGCGATTGTTGGTGGTACGTGATGTAAGCCGGGTGCATAAATTGGAGCAGGTACGGAAAGATTTTGTCGCCAATGTCTCCCATGAATTACGTACCCCATTGACGGTATTGCGAGGTTATATCGAAACCTTCGCCATGGCCGATGGCATACCTGCGCCGCTGAGCAAAGCGCTGGCGCAGATGCAGGTGCAAAGTGATCGCATGAATATGTTGATTAATGATTTGCTGGCGCTGTCCAATCTCGAGGCGCAAGACAGCGAAAAAAATCAGGCAGCGGTTGATATTAAATCACTCTTAACCGCTATTCGCAGTGATGCCCTGGTGTTGAGCGGTGAAGGTAACCACAGTATTCAATTAGACTGTGCGGAAGGAGTGCAGCTAAACGCCAATAAAAAAGAGTTACACAGCGCATTTTCCAATTTAGTCTTTAACGCGGTTAAATACTCTGAGCCCGGCAGTGAAATCGATCTAAGTTTCACAGTTAAAGATAATGAGCTAATTTTCACGGTTAAAGATCGGGGCGAGGGTATCGACCCCATCCATATCCCCCGCTTGACCGAACGTTTTTACCGGGTCGATAATCATAGTCGCTCTTCTCAAACCGGTGGTACCGGCCTAGGCCTGGCAATCGTGAAGCATATTCTATTGCGCCACGACGCCCACCTAAGCATCAGCAGTAAAATCGGCAAGGGCAGTAGCTTTAGCTGTGTTTTTCCTAAAGACCGGCAGGTAGTTTCGTAGTTTCGTAGTTGCAAAGTTGCGTATGCGAGTTGATGGTTAAATTTCAGCTAGCTATTTCTTATGTCTAATTACTTGGTGGTTAGATTCTACCCCGGCTTAGCTCCGGCGTTTTGTTTTCCAGACACGCCGTAAATACATCCCTGTAGGCTTCCGATCGACATCCATGTCTCACAGAGTCTGGAAAACAAAACCCCAGATCTAAGCCTACACGGTGTTAGCGACCAAGCCTTTAAAGACAGCGCTATTGTTTGTAGCTCCACCGAGGTTAGGGGCGGCGGGGTGGTTTGGATTGTAGCCAGTCAGGGCGCGTTTTAGCGGCTCAGGGTTGGCGGCATTTTTAGGCGAGGACTGTTTGAGCGGGGTAGCGAGTTCCGCAGCCGCCGCCAACCCTGAGCTGCGTGCGACCGGCAACAATGCAAACCACCCTGGCGGCCCGGGTTATAAGCACTCGTAGGTAAGGATCAATAGCAGGAGCGGTAGTGTTGCCTACAGGATGTAGGTAAGGGGCGATGGCCTTGGCACGTTGCATCAAGTGGTTAGATTCTACCCCGGCTTAGCTCCGGCGTTTTGTTTTCCAGACACGCCGTAAATACATCCTTGTAGGCTTCCGATCGACATCCATGTCTCACAGAGTCTGGAAAACAAAACCCCAGATCTAAACCTACATCGTGCGACCGGCAACAAGTAAACCACCCTGGCGGCCCGTATTATTACCACTAACTGAGCCTACAAGATGTAAGTAAGGGGCGATAGCCTTGGCACGTTGCATCAAGTGGTTAGATTCTACCCCGGCTTAGCTCCGGCGTTTTATTTTCCAGACACGCCGTGAATACATCCTTGTAGGCTTCCGATCGACATCCATGTCTCACAGAGTCTGGAAAACAAAACCCCAGATCTAAGCCTACACCGTGTTAGCGACCAAGCCTTTAAAGACAGCGCTATTGTTTGTAGCTCCACCGAGGTTAGGGGCGGCGGGGTGGTTTGTATTGTAGCCAGTCAGGGCGCGTTTTAGCGGCTCAGGGTTGGCGGCGTTTTTAGGCGAGGACTGTTTGAGCGGGGTAGCGAGTTCCGCAGCCGCCACCAACACTGAACTGCGTGCGACCGGCAACAATACAAACCACCCTGACGGCCCGGATTATTACCACCAACTGAGCCTACAGGATGTAGGTAAGGAGCGATAGCCTTGGCACGTTGCATCAAGTGGTTAGATTCTACCCCGGCTTAGCTCCGGCGTTTTGTTTTCCAGACACGCCGTAAATACATCCTTGTAGGCTTCCGATCGACATCCATGTCTCACAGAGTCTGGAAAACAATACCCCAGATCTAAGCCTACACCGTGTTAGCGACCAAGCCTTTAAAGACAGCGCTATTGTTTGTAGCTCCACCGAGGTTAGGGGCGGCGGGGTGGTTTGGATTGTAGCCAGTCAGGGCGCGTTTTAGCGGCTCAGGGTTGGCGGCGTTTTTAGGCGAGGACTGTTTGAGCGGGGTAGCGAGTTCCGCAGCCGCCGCCAACCCTGAGCTGCGTGCGACCGGCAACAATGCAAACCACCCTGGCGGCCCGTATTATTGCCACTAACTGTGCATACAGGACGTAGGTAAGGGACGATAGCAGGAGCGCTAGCATTGAGTGCAATCGACATGAGCGCAAAGTCAGCAGGGCTGCAATGATCCTTTAGTTTAACCAAACAACCGTGTTGCCGTATGATAGCGCGCTATGAAAATTGAATTTATTAGTAACATTGGCGAGATTGAGTTTGAAGCTTGGCAGGGTTTGTGGCAAACCTCGTATCCTTTTGTGCAATACGAATTTTTACGCAGCTTAGAGCGCAGCGGCTGTGTTAGCGACGCCAGTGGTTGGCAGCCACAGTATCTGGTGGTTTTTAATGGCGAGCAGCTGGTAGCCGCTATGCCCCTGTATATAAAAACCCATTCCTATGGTGAGTATGTCTTCGATTGGGCCTGGGCTGATGCTTATGAGCGTAATGGGCTGAATTATTATCCTAAGTTGCTTAATGCGATCCCTTTCACCCCGGCCACTGGACCGCGATTTGCAATTGCTGCCGGCTTAGATGAGGCCGAGGTTCTTAGCTCGATGGTGGCCGCTATTCGAGCCCGTGCCGGCGCTATCGGCGCTTCTTCATGGCATTGTCTATTTCCGAATAAAGCCCAGCAACAGTTATTGGAAAACAGTGACCTAATGTATCGCCGCGCCTGTCAGTTTCATTGGCATAATCGTGGTTATCAAAATTTTGATGATTTTTTGCAGGGATTTAATTCCCGTAAACGTAAGAACCTTAAAAAAGAACGCCGTAAAATTGGCGATGCCGAGCTGGTTATAAAGCGGGTTGAAGGGGCGGCGGTGAGCCCGCAGCAATGGCAAGATTTCTATCTGTTTTACCATCTCACCTATTTAAAGCGCAGCGGTCGGCAGGGTTATTTAAACCAAGAGTTTTTTCAGCTGTTGGCAGACAATTGCGCCGACTCGATCATGATGGTGCAGGCTTATACGGGTGAAAAAATGGTGGCTGCGGCGTTATATTTCAAAGATGAAAAAACGCTATATGGCCGTTACTGGGGCTGCCAAGAAGAATTTGATGGCCTGCATTTTGAAGCCTGTTATTACCAGGGCATTGAGTACGCTATCGCCCAGGGGTTGCAGAAATTTGACCCCGGCGCCCAGGGCGAGCACAAAATCCAGCGCGGTTTCGAACCGGTACAATTAGCATCCTATCATTGGATTGCAGAGCCTCAATTTGCCCATGCTATCGGCGATTTTTTACAACAAGAAGCTGAGCATACTCAGGCTTATCATACCGAATGCCAACAGTTACTGCCGTTTAAAACTGAGTAGAGTAGTGTCGGAATTAACCGGCTTATTGAGCTGTGCTCGACAAACCGGCATGTACTCTAAGCCATTAACTTTCCGATCATGGCTTCACACTGGGCCTGGTCCATATACTCGGGTACCGGGTAGGTGCCATGGGATTCTTGCAGCGCGGCGGTAGCCAGCTCCGGTATATCCTGGCTTTGAATTTTATCCAATGTTTTGGGAATGCCAATTTTATCATTTAGGTTTTTAACGGCGTCGATAAATTTCTGGCTTAACACCGCGTCGCCTTCATAGTGCTCACCTAAATTCACATGGATGGCGAGTTCGGCCAATCGGTGCGCGGCGGCTGCTTTGGAATGCTCCAGCACATGGGGTAAAACGACTGCGTTGGCCAGGCCATGGGGGACGCCATATTTACCACCGAGTTGGTGGGCAATGCCATGCACATAGCCGACCATGGCTTTGGTAAAGGCCATGCCAGCGTAATAAGAGGCCAGGGCCATGGCCTCGCGTCCTTGCATATCAGTGCCGTCGGCTACCACATTGGCGAGGTTGTCAAAAATCAGTTTGATAGACGCCTTGGCCAGCATATCGGTTTCGTCGCTGGCCCATAGGCCAATGTAAGACTCTACTGCATGGGTAAGGGCGTCCATACCGGTGGCGGCGGTAACTGCGGGTGGCAAGCCGGCCATCAGCATCGGGTCTAGGGCCGCCGCGACGGGAATTACTCGGGTATCGGCAACAATTTCTTTTTGGTGGCTATCTGGATCAGATATTACCGCCGCAATGGTTACTTCTGAGCCGGTACCGGCGGTGGTGGGAATGACAAAAAATGGCAGTCCCGCTTGACTGGCTTTGCGCAAACCAACCAGTTCTCTGGGCTGTTGGCGGTTGCCCGCTGCCAGGGCGATAACTTTGGCAGCATCAATAGACGAGCCGCCGCCGATAGCCAGTACGGCATCACAGTTGCTATCTTTTAGCTGGGCCAGGCCACCTTCTACCACGGGCCAGGTAGGGTCGGGTTCCACTCCGTCGTAGACGCTGACCTCAATACCACGCTCTTTTAAGGCGGCTTCAATGGGAGCGATTAAGCCTAATTTGACCAGCATAGCGTCGGTGACAATAAGCGCTTTGCGGGTATCGAACTCTGACATGGTATTGCACAGCTTTATTGCCGAGCCTTCGCCTACCAAGGTGATGGGTTTGGGCTGAGGAATCAGGCCGATAACTATTTTACGAATAGCGAGTTGCAATTTTGCTGCGAGCAACATGGGAATCTCCGGTTGGGGGGTAATAACCCTGTAATTTTTATTGTTATTCAGCGTATCAAACAACGCCGATGGCGGTAAGCGCAGTTTATGTCAATGTGTGGTCAATCCGATACGGTAGTCGCCGTTGTGGCCACATATGTTAAATTTTAGCGGGGCTTGGTTATGCCGTAACTACTTTTGCCACAGAATTAATTGGTTGTTGGCGGGCATAGGGTGGTCTTCGAGCAAACTGAAGCCGGAGTTTGTGGCCAGGCTGTTGATTGATTCGAAATCTCGAATGCCCTGGCCCGGGTCTTGGGCTTTAAGCCAATGGTCAAAGCGTTGATTGCTGGTGCTGGTGTATTCGCCCCCGTATTTGAAGGGACCATATAGTGCAAAGCGGGTGCCGCTAGGGGATTTTTCGAGGCCGCCTAAAAATGCTTCGACTCCCTTCCAAGGCATAATGTGGCAGGTATTGGCAGAGAAAACACCGTTAAAGTGGTTAAGCAGGCCGGTATAGGGCCAATCTTTGCAAACATCGATGGTAAGTGGCCGCTGTACATTGGCTGGACCCTGTTCGTTAATCCAAAGGTTGATACCCGCGGCATTGTCGATAATATCGCTGGTTTGCCACAATAGGTGCGGTAGCTCGCGGCCAAAATAAACTGCGTGCTGGCCGGTGCCACTGCCTATTTCCAAGACATTCCTTTGCCCGCTAAAAGCCTCGCGTAAGATAGTGCAGATGGGCTTGCGATTGTTCTCACAAGCTTGTGAAAAAGGCTTTATTGGCTTCACAGCGGCTTCACCCTAGGCTAGAGGTAGGTCGTATTAGACCGATAATTCTAAGTTAAGTATATCAGTGCGATGTCTTATAATTAGCGCTAAACGGCTTCATCTCGAGTGAAAATCCACTGCTTGTCAGTGGAAAGCTCGGTATTGTAGTAATACCCAGCCGCATCAAACTGTTTTAGCTGGGCGGCCTCGGTGATGCGGTTTTTGATGACATAGGCGGCCATTAGACCACGGGCCTTTTTGGCGTAAAAACTAATTATCTTATACTGGCCGTTTTTCCAGTCTTTAAAGGCCGGCGCGATAATCTCTGCATTTAAAGATTTGGGTTTGACCGATTTAAAGTATTCATTAGAGGCCAGGTTGAGCAGTACCTCGGATTTGGTCTTTTTCAGCTGGGTATTAAGGGCGTCAGTAATGGTTTCGCCCCAGAATTCGTATAGGTTTTTACCACCCTGGTTGGCAAACTTGCTGCCCATCTCCAGCCGATAAGGCTGCATTAAGTCCAAGGGTTTGAGAAGGCCATAAAGCCCTGACAAGATGCGCAGATGTTTCTGGGCAAATTTAAAGTCATCGGCTTTAAAGCTAGCAGCGTCCAAACCGGTATACACATCCCCATTGAAAGCGAGCAGAGCCTGTTTGGCATTGTCGCTGGTAAAGGGTTGTGACCAAGCTTGGTTGCGGTCGTAATTTAAGCTGCCGAGCTTATCGCTGATGCCCATTAATTGGGACAGCTGATGGGGGGCCAGCTTGCGCAGGTCTTGCATCAGCACTTCAGCCTGGTCGAGAAAGTCGGGCTGGCTGCTTTGCTTAGTTTGTGGCGCGGTTTCGTAGTCCAGGTTCTTGGCTGGAGAGACGACCATCAACATAGGGTTTGCTCACTCAAGTAAAAAAAACAGCTTAATAAAGCCGCTTTGAAATAGGAAGTTAATTCAGGCTATCGGCCAGTTAGTTTTCACTTAGAATTTTCTGCCACCAATCCAGCGGCGTATGGCCATCGTCTTCATAGACATTGCCGTATAACCAAATACTTTGGTTGCCGTCGACAAAACGGTTGAGGATCTTCTCGATGGTGCTAAAGCCGCAGCTGACATGAATACTAAATACCAGCATGCGTTGGTTTTCTGTGTCTAGTTCGCCGCCCAGTTTTTCCAGCTCTGGGCCTAGGCTCTCGGCCAGCTTGCCGGCATCGGTGCGGCTTAATACCCGGATGCATAAATTACCGCTGCGCCGAATCAACTCAAAGTCTCGTTCCTGGGCCTGATGTTTGATCACATCACCACTGGCGAGGCCTTTAACAAAGGCCGGTGATTTTACCAGCTGGCAGTTGTCGTCCTCGTCGATGCGAACCGGAATACGTTCAATAATGGCTTGGCCGGCTGGATCGTTACCAGCGTTTAATTCAATCACTTCTAGGGCGTTCATAGGATACTTGGCTGACTCTTTAAGGACTAATTCAGGTAGAGCTGGCATTATACGCGCTAAGCAATCGAGGAGGCCAGACTATGGCAAGCATAATCAAACGCAAAATATGGACATTAGCCGCTGCTGCAAGCCTAGTTTTGGGGCTAGCAGCGTGCACCACCAACCCGGTTACCGGCAAAAGCCAGTTCAATTTAATGTCGCCGGCGCAGGAAGTTGCCATTGGTGAAAAACAATACGCCCCCAGCCAGCAAAGCCAGGGCGGCAAGTATGAGGTGGACCAGGCGCTAACGGCCTATGTTAATGGCGTCGGGCAAAAGTTGGCCAAGCTCAGCGATCGTCCTGAACTGCCTTATGAATTTGTGGTATTAAATAATGATGTCCCCAACGCCTGGGCCCTGCCCGGAGGTAAAATCGCCTTTAATCGTGGCCTGCTGGTTGAGCTAAAAGATGAATCACAGTTGGCGGCAGTGTTGGGCCATGAGATTGTCCACGCTGCGGCCAGCCACAGTGCTCAGCAAATGAGCCAGCAGCAGTTGCTTGGCATTGGCGCACAGCTGGCCGGCGCGGCAGTACAGAATAGTCAGTACGCACGCTACGGCGGCCTGTTCCAGCAGGGTGTTGGTTTGGGTGCGGCAGCCTATACTTCTCGCTACGGCCGCGAGCAAGAGCTTGAGGCTGATGCCTACGGTATGGAATATATGGTTAACGCCGGCTATGACCCCATGGGTGCGGTAGAGCTGCAGCAAACCTTTGTGCGCTTATCGGAAGGCCGACAAACTAATTGGCTGCAAGGCCTGTTTTCCAGCCATCCGCCTTCGCAGCAACGGGTTGATGCCAACCGTGCTCGCGCAGCGCAATTGCCCAAGGGCACGCGCAATAAAACCGCCTTTGATCGTGCTATGGGCCGCTTGCGTCAAGCTCAGCCGGCTTACGATTTGCACAAGAAAGCATTGGAGGCGGCGTCTAAAAAGGATTTAAATGGTGCTTTGAGTCTAACCAATCAGGCGATTAAAAAATTACCCAGCGAGGCTTTGTTTTGGGATACCAAGGGTAAAATTTTAATGCACAATAAGGATACCAATGGTGCTTATCAAGCTTTTGAACGGTCTATTGAAATAAACCCCAATTATTACAGCCCTTATTTGGGCCGGGGCATGGCGGCGAAATCACTGGGCAAAAAAGAACGCGCCAATATCGATTTCGAAACCAGCGTCAGCATGTACCCAACTCAGCTGGCAGTCTATGAGCTTGGGGAATATCAATTCGCTCAGGGCAATTATCAAAAGGCCTATAATCTGTATCGCTCGGTTGCCAGCGGTGGTGGTCAATTAGGCCAAGCGGCCCAAGCCAGAATGCAGCAGATTAATCCACCGCAGACGCAGGTGCAGTAAAAACTAGAGTGATGTGTAATGGTTTAAAGCATCTAGATCGTGCTGGCAGGGAGTTTGGGCATTGATTTTACAGCCCGCCGTAAATACGTCCCTGTAGGCTTCGCTGCCGCTTCCCTGCGGCAGAGAGCTGAAAAACCAATACCCAAATCCCTGGCTCAAGCATTGCTGTGTTTGTTGGATAATTGTAAGGTCAAACTCGCTTCAGTATTAGCGTAAGGCGGGTTAAGAAACCTTACGCCCCAGTTCGCAATAAAAAAAAGATCACAAATCTGCCAATAAACTGTCGAGGGTATTGCGGCCCTTTTGCAGGTTGCGAACCGGACAGTGGTCGCCGAAGCCTTCGGTTTCTATTTCTTCTTCGGGCAGCTCTTCAAAAAATCGTGACGGGCTGGTGTCGTTAACTTCACCGTATTGTTTACGCTTGGCGGCCAAGGTAATGCTCAAAGTTTTTTGCGCCCGGGTTATGCCAACATAACAAAGCCGCCGCTCTTCCTCGACATTATCTTCTTCAATGCTAACCCGGTGGGGTAAAATTTCTTCTTCGAAGCCTAGCAAAAATACATGTGGAAATTCCAAACCCTTGGAGGCGTGCAGAGTCATCATCTGCACCTGGTCTAGTTCCTCATCTTCCTGTTGGCGTTCCATCATGTCGCGCAGAATCAATTTGGTGATGGCGGCCTCCAGGGCGTCGTCCTGCTCCAGCTCATCGTCATCGACCAGTTGACGCTCCAATAAATAACGGATCGAGTCGACTAAATACCAGATGTTCTCCATCCGGCGCTCGGCAACTTTGGGGCTGCTGGCATTTTGGTGTAGCCAAGCTTCGTAATCGATATCGGCGATCATCTCGCGTACCACGCCGATAGGTTCATCGCTGCGACTGCGTTTGGTGCAGTCTCTCAGCCAATGGGTAAAGCGTTGCAAACGGTCTAAGCTGGCCTTGGGTAAACGTTCGCCAATGCCAATTTCTTCGGCGGCGTTAAATAAACTGACATCGCGTTCAGTGGCGTAGTTGCCCAGGGCTTCGATGGTGCTGGTGCCAATTTGACGGCGCGGCGTATTGATAATACGTAAAAAAGCATTGTCGTCATCGGGGTTCACCAACAGCTTTAAATACGCCATGATATCTTTAATTTCGGTGCGGGCAAAAAACGAGGTGCCGCCGGAAATTGAATAAGGAATTTGATGGTGCTGCAGTTTCATTTCCATCAACCGGGCTTGGTGGTTGCCGCGATATAAAATAGCAAAATCTTTAAAACTGCCTTGCCGCTGCAAGCGCTGGGTAATGATTTCGTTGGCCACCCGCTCGGATTCCAGTTCTTCATTACCACAGCGAATAATGCGAATGGCTTCACCGTAGGACTTGTCGCTCCACAGGGCTTTATCAAAGTCGTGTGGGTTGTGCGCGATCAAATGGTTGGCGGTTTTTAGAATTCTTTGGGTCGAACGATAATTTTGTTCCAGCTTGATCAAGCGTAAACTGGGAAAATCGTTTTGCAGCAGGCTCATATTTTCGGGTCTTGCGCCACGCCAGGCATAAATCGATTGGTCGTCATCGCCAACCACGGTTAAAGATCCGCGGTCGCCAACAATTTGTTTGACCAATAAATATTGGCTGGAATTGGTATCTTGGTATTCGTCGACTAACAAGTAGCGAATTTTTCGCTGCCAGCGCTGTAAAATTTCAGGGTGACTGTGAAACAACTGCACCGGAATTAAAATCAAATCATCAAAATCGACAGCATTATAGGCTTTTAAGGCTTGGGTATAGCGCTGGTAAACATAGGCGATTAATTCTTCACCGGCATTTTGTGCCTTGCTCTTGGCCATGGCCGGGATGACCAAGTCATTTTTCCAGTTAGAGATTTGATTGTGTACCAGGTCGAGCTGGTCGCTGTCCACATCATCGTCTTTCATCATCAGCTCTTTTAATAAAGAGCGACTGTCTTCAGCATCGAAGATAGAAAAGCCCGGTTTAAACCCCAGGGTCTTACATTCCTTGCGGATAATGTTCATGCCAAGATTGTGAAAGGTCGACACGGTCAAGCCGCGGCCAGTGCCCTTGACCAGCAAGCTGCTAACTCGCTCTTTCATTTCCCGCGCGGCCTTGTTAGTAAAGGTCAGGGCAGCAATATTATGGGCTTTATAGCCACACTCTTGGATTAGGTAGGCGATCTTACGGGTGATCACACTGGTTTTACCACTGCCGGCTCCGGCCAATACCAGAGCTGGGCCGTCAATATACAATACGGCTTCTTTTTGGCGGGGGTTTAGCTGCTGAATCAGTGTGGACATCGGGTATATAAAGGAGCGACAAATTAGAGGCGGTATTGTAGCGTTTGCGGCGCTGGAGTGCTATTTGATTTACCCGCGCTAAGCCGGACCGAGGTCCAGATATTTGCTTGCCTATTCAATGTTTAAACTGCTAAGCGAGTAAGCGGTCATAAATTCTGCCCTAGCTTGCTTGAGTACGACTAAGACAAGGGCCGATCTAAATTGCGGTAGCTGATGGCTTCGGCGATATGGTTGCTGTGGATATCGTGGCATTGAGCCAGGTCGGCAATGGTGCGGGCCACTTTAATGATGCGATGGTAAGCGCGGGCGGATAGGCCAAATTTTTGCAGCGCTTGGCGCAAGATATGTTCAGCCGCGCTATCTAGGCTGCAAAATTGATCCAGTTGTCTATTGCTTAACTGGGCATTGCTAATGGTTTGGCGCTGTTGTTGGGTCTCCCAGGCCAGGCAAACCCGCTGTTGTACTTGTTGCGAGCTTTCTCCGGTCGGCAGCTGTGATAGCTGCTCCGGGTTGATGGCATTGACGGGTAGGTGCATATCAATGCGGTCTAATAACGGCCCGGAGATTTTATCGCGATAGCGCCGTACTTGATCGGGGGTGCAGCGGCAGGCTTGTTGCTGTGGCCCGTGTTGACCAAAATAGCCACAGGGGCAGGGGTTCATGGCGGCCACCAGTTGGAAGCGGGCCGGGAACTCAAGCTGCGCTTTGGCGCGGGAAATCCGAATTTCGCCATTCTCCAGCGGTTCGCGCAATACTTCCAAAACTTGGCGAGGAAATTCTGGCAGCTCATCTAAAAACAATACCCCATGGTGGGCCAGGCTTATTTCTCCGGGCTTGGGTTGGCTGCCGCCGCCGACCATCGCGATGGCGGAGGCGGTGTGATGTGGGGCGCGGAAGGGTCGCTGGCGCCAGCGATGTAAATCTACCCGGCCGAGCAGGGAATGTACGGAAGCCACCTCAATGGCTTGCTGGTCATTGAGTGGCGGCAATATGCCCGCCAGGCGCTGGGCTAGCATGGTTTTACCGGTGCCCGGCGGGCCAAATAATAATAGGTTGTGAGCTCCAGCGGCGGCAATTTCTAGGGCGCGCTTAGCTTGAGCCTGACCTTTGACTTCCTGTAAGTCTGTATAGCTGGCGACGTCTATTGGCGCCGAATCAGGCTTCTGTTTGTTAATCAGTGCATTACCGTTGAGGTGGGCGCAGGCTTCCAGCAAGCTGCTAGCGGCAAAAATATCGGCCGCTTGGCAGAGGGCGGCTTCCTTGGCGTTTTGTTTGGGCAGGAGTAAAGCGCGACCGTTTTTGGCGGCGGCCATGGCGGCTGGAAGACTCGCGGGAATGTCGCGCAGCTGACCCGATAAAGCCAACTCGCCCAAAACTTCATAGCGGGGTAGCTGCTGCTTGGGCAGTTGGCCCGAGGCGGCAAGGATGCCAAGGGCGATGGCCAAGTCATAGCGACCACCGTCCTTGGGCAAGTCGGCGGGGGCGAGGTTAATGGTAATGCGGCGGGCGGGAAATTCAAAATGGCTGTTTAAAATGGCGCTGCGAACTCGGTCCTTGCTTTCTTTTACTGCCGCTTCGGGTAGGCCGACAATGTGCAGGCTGGGCAGGCCTCCGGTCAAGTGGGTCTCAACTTCCACCAAGGGGGCGTCCATGCCCAATCTAGCTCGGGTATATACAATTGCCAACGACATAGCTCTATCCCTGCTTGATGCTAGACCTCCAGTGAGAGGAATAACCCTAAGGTCGGGAGTCAGATGTGTCTATAGCCCTTAAGTGTCGGTTTTATCCTGCTGTGATTGCAATACCGTCACCGCCCGCAGCATTTCTTCAATCTGTTTTTCCATAGCATCAATTTTAGCGCGGCTGCGTTGCAGAACCGCTGTTTGAGCATCAAATTCATCTCTGGGCACTAAGTTTAAACGTTTTACCGCTGCGGCGATGATTTGCTCGAGCTGCAAAGGTGCTGGCGGGCCATCTTTAAAGGCAGCTTGCAGGTCGCGACTGAGCTGTTTGGCTAGGGTGCTAATCATGGTTTAACTCGCGTAATAATTGAATGCCGGCATTTTAACTTGCCTGATTATTTATTTCAGTGAGGGCGCACGATTGCAGTGCGAGCTTGTGCAAGGTTTATGGCACACAAATGGTGAGCGCGCACTATTCTTGGGCATTTGTTATTTTCTGCTAAGGTTTATATGACCCTTTAATTGTCATTTTATAAGCAGGAAGACGGTTCTGGGCGTATTCGTGGTAGTTGGCCCGTTGTTTGCTGGGTTGTATATCGAGAGCTTAGTCCATAAAGCTTAATCGATATGTGCAGCGGCTAATAAACCGCCTCAATATTGATACTTTTATAAGAAATATTAGGAGAGACATATGAAAAAACTAACTACTTTGGCTGCCGTAGTGGCCATGGCCGCTAGCTCGGCCGTTTTTGCTGAAGCACCCAAGTCTGACTTTGAGTTCAGTGCCAACGTATCAATGGCAACTGATTACCGTTTCCGCGGTTGGTCTCAGACTGATACCAGTCCTGCGATTCAGGGTGGCTTTGATATGAACCACAGCAGCGGTTTTTACGCTGGCGTTTGGGGTTCCAATGTTGACTTTGCTAAGAGCATGGAACTGGATTACTACGTAGGTTTTTCTACTGATTTAAGTGAAGACGTTGCTATTGACGTGGGTTACCTTTATTACGATTACCCCGGTACTCCAGACGTTGATGACTACCAGGAAATTTATGGTTCTATTAGCTTCAATGACATTACATTGGGCCTAAACTACAGCGATGACTACTACTTTGAGACTGGTAAATTCTTCTACTTGTACGCCGATTATTCAATCAGCTTGCCTGAAGACTTTAGCCTTTCTTTTCACCTAGGTCATAACGATTTTGATCGTAGCAGCAGCAACGCTAACCCTGGTGACAATGTGTTTTTGGGTAACAACGCCGATTCTTACTTAGATTATTCCATCGGAATTTCTAAAGAGTTTTCTGGTGTTGAGTTGGGTTTGAGCTGGATTGATACTGATCTTAGCGATGCCGAATGTGCCGGTAGTTCCAGCAACTGTGAAGGCGCGGTTGTATTTTCTATCTCTAAAAGCCTGTAATTGCCTAAAGTTTAATAGCGGGGCCTAGGCCCCGCAAATTTCCTGGGGGAAATATGAAGCTAGTAACAGCAATCATAAAACCGTTTAAGCTGGACGCCGTGCGCGATGCGTTATCGGAAGCCGGTGTTAATGGCATTACCGTCACTGAAGTTAAGGGTTATGGTCGTCAGAAAGGTCACACCGAGCTCTATCGTGGCGCCGAGTATGTGGTCGACTTCCTGCCTAAAACAAAGGTTGAAGCAGCAGTTGCCGATCCCCAAGTGGATATTGTGGTCGAGGCGATAGCCAAAGCTGCAAATAGTGGAAAAATTGGTGATGGCAAAATCTTTGTCAGCCCTCTGGAGCAAGTGGTACGTATTCGTACCGGTGAAGTTGGCGAGTCGGCTATTTAAGCCCGCCAGTCACAAAACCCAAATTCTTAAATTTTTAATTGCTGTGGCTCCCTGAGCTCATGGCCAATTCTTTTGTCGGGAGAAAGCTTATGGAAGCTCAAGTGGCGGAGTTAAGTTACGCGCTAGATACCTTTTATTTTCTGGTGTGTGGTGCATTAGTTATGTGGATGGCAGCCGGTTTTGCCATGTTGGAAGCCGGCCTAGTCCGCTCCAAAAATACTACTGAAATTCTAACCAAAAACGTGGCCTTGTTTGCCATCGCTTGTACCATGTATATGGTCTGCGGCTACACCATTATGTATGAAAGCGCTGGCTATTTGTTAGCGGGCATAACCGGTGATGGCGTTAAAGGCGCAGAAGAGGCCGCTACCTACGCGCCTTCGGCTGACTTCTTTTTCCAGGTGGTCTTTGTAGCCACGGCCATGTCGATTGTTTCCGGCGCCGTTGCTGAGCGCATGAAGCTGTGGGCATTTTTGGCCTTTGCGGTTGTAATGACTGGCCTTATCTACCCGCTGGAAGGTGCTTGGACTTGGGGCGGTCAAGCCGTCTTTGGTCTATACACACTAGGCGACCTCGGTTTCTCTGACTTTGCCGGTTCCGGTATTGTTCATATGGCCGGTGCTTCGGCGGCCTTAGCAGGTGTGCTAGTGCTTGGTGCACGTAAGGGTAAATACGCTGCGGACGGTACTATTACGCCGATTCCTGGTAGCAACCTGCCGATGGCGACCTTGGGTACCTTTATCCTGTGGATGGGTTGGTTTGGTTTCAACGGTGGTTCAGTGCTGGCGACCTCTACGGTCGACACCGCCAACAGTGTTGCGGTGGTGTTTATGAACACCAACGCGGCGGCGGCCGGTGGCTTGATTGCCGCGCTGGTTGTGGCTCGCTTGTTGTTTGGTAAAGCGGATTTAACCATGGCGCTAAACGGTGCTTTAGCCGGTCTAGTTGCGATTACCGCTGAACCTTCGACTCCGACGCCACTAGTGGCAACCTTGTTTGGTGCCCTGGGTGGTGTGTTGGTGGTATTCAGTATTCTAACCTTGGATCGTTTGAAAATTGATGATCCGGTTGGTGCTATCTCGGTCCACGGTGTGGTTGGTTTCCTAGGCTTAATGTTGGTGCCTATTACCAACCCATTAACTGAAGATGGCGGTGCCAGCTTTAGTGGTCAGTTAATTGGTGCGCTAACCATCTTTGGCTGGGTATTCTTTTCCAGCTTGGCGGTATGGTTTGTAATCAAGCTGATTATGGGTGTGCGGGTCAGCGAAGAAGAAGAGTACGACGGCGTTGATCTGGCTGAGTGCGGTATGGAAGCCTACCCAGAGTTCACCAATAAGTAATCACTGTACAGTCGTTTAGATTGTGAGTGTCAATGCCCCGGCCTAGTCGGGGCTATTTATTTCTGCCGCAATGTTGATCAAATCAACATAATCGGCCTAATTAATGATTTTCTGGGTTTTTGCGTGTATCTTTAGCGCCCCACAAAATCATAATGGAGCAGGGTATGAAGTTAATTACTGCCGTAATCAAACCTTTTAAATTGGACGATGTACGTACTGCCTTATCTGAGGTTGGTGTGCAGGGTATGACTGTCACTGAAGTTAAAGGCTTTGGCCGTCAGAAAGGCCACACCGAGCTATACCGTGGTGCCGAGTATGTGGTCGATTTCCTACCCAAGGTTAAGCTAGAGCTGGCCTTAGATGATTCGATGGTTGAGCAGGCGGTCGAGGCGATCAGCAAGTCAGCCCAAACGGGAAAAATTGGTGATGGTAAAATCTTTATTTCACCATTAGATGAAATCATCCGTATTCGTACCGGTGAAACCGGTCCTGAAGCCGTATAAGTTTGTCGGGTGGACCATCGAGTCCACCTTTGTTCGTCCCTTCTAGCTCTCCTGCCGCCTTCGTTATCAAGCATCATCCTATTTCGTTTTTTGCCGTGATTATTCCTCTAAATTATTTCAGTCTTTAGTTTTAATTGTAAAACGACCTAATAACCTTGCGCTTTTACATTGCAATCACACATTGCTGAACTATACCTAATGGAGAGTGTAAAAAAGGGAATTTTTACCATGGCTGATAAACATGCCTTTAATTTGGCGGCGCACGGAAGACCGCAGCATCAAGAATCGGTTCGATCTGAACTGGATGAACAAGTCCAAGCTTTTCTAAAGCAGGGTGGTGAAATCGAAGAGATTGAGCCTAATGTGATGGCCGACCCACCACAAAAGCCCAGCAATAATTATGGTTCCAGACCTATCTAATTAGACTCGCGAATAGCCTCTACTGCCGCCGGGATTTCGCTTAGGCAGCTGACAACTTGGCTGGGCGCAAACTCGGTTTTCTGCCAAGGTTGGTGTTCAGGATTAAACCAAATGCTGTGCATGCCGACATTGTGAGCGCCCCAAATATCGTCCTTGGGGTGGTCGCCAATATGGATGGCCTGCGTCGCCGGACAATCAAAATGTGCCAGCAGTTGCATAAAGGGTTCCGGCTCCGGCTTGGCGACGCCTAGCTGTTCGGCACTGAGGTGCAATTGAAAATACTTCGCTAAGCCTAAACGGGTGGTGCAGGAGTTGCCGTTACTTAAAGCCGCTAAGTTAAATTTATCACCCAGCACTGCCACCGTTGCCAGGGCGTGATCGAAATATTCGACTTGATGTCGCAATTCCATAAAGTGTTCAAAACACAATTCACTGATATTTTCCGCTTCATCTTTGTTGTAGCCAGCAAGTTTAAGCAGATGCGCCAGAGAGTGTCTGCGCATATTGCTAATTTGGTGGCGCTGGTCTGGGTGTTCAATTATTTGTTGTTGCCAAAACTTCATGCGCGCTTGCCGTAGTGCCTGCTGATCATATTGGCTGGTGAGCTTAGGAGCATGTTGCTGCAAAAATTCATATACGCCCTGTTCGGCATTGATAAATAAAGGTGTGATCGGCCACAGAGTATCGTCGAGGTCAAAACTAATTAATTGGATGTCAGTCATTATCGCTAGGTTTCTTTTGGGCTCGGGGATGGGCTTGGTCATAGACTTTGGCCAGGTGCTGAAAGTCCAAATGGGTATACACCTGAGTGGTAGAAATATTGGCATGGCCAAGCAGTTCTTGTACCGCGCGCAAATCGCCACTGGACTCCAGCATATGGCTGGCAAAAGAATGGCGCAGCATATGTGGATGGACGGCATGGCCGCTACCAAGGCTGAGTTTTTTAAACCGTGCCTGGACGCTGCGGTTGGCCAGGCGGCTGCCTTTTTGGCTGATAAACAAAGCGGTTTCAGTCTCGCTCAAATATAGTTGCCGCTGTTTAAGCCAAGGTGTCAGCGCCAGTAGAGCACGCTTTCCCACCGGTAAAACCCGTTGCTTGTTGCCTTTGCCGGTGACCAAAATACTGGCGTCTTGCAGGTCCAAATCAGCTAAGTTGATACCGGTTGTTTCGCTCAAGCGCAAGCCGGAGGAATACATTAATTCCGCCATGGCGCGGTCGCGACAGGCGAGGAAATCGTCGCCCTCAACCTCTACAAAGTGCCCGGCCTGATCGGCATCTAAAGTTTTCGGTAGCGGCTTTGCGGTTTTTGGGGCTTGAATGCCGGTGCTTGGATCTGCCGTCAGCCAGCCTTGTTCTAAGCCATAGTTAAACAAGCTGCGTAACGACGATAGCCAGCGTTGAATACTGCGGCCAGACAAACCTTGGCGCCGCAACTGGCCCAAACAATGACGAATATCGACACTGTCGAGTTCGGCCAGCTGGCTAATGTTTTGTTGCTGACAATATTTCTGCAGTTTTTTTATATCACGTAAATAAGCGGCCTGGGTATGTTTTGATGCCTGCCGTTCGATGTGCAAAAATTGCTGAAACTGTTGGCATTGCAGCAGCAGGTTCACGGCTTCGCCTAAGACTGTAGCTGTTGGTTAATTTTTTCTGGCACGGTGCGGTTCAACATGTCGGCGATATAGGATAAAAATAAAGTGCCCATGCTGGAGCGATAATAGTCCGGGTCACGATTGCCAATGGCCAGGACGCCAAAGCTGTTACCATGGATCAACGGAACAATCGCCGCGGAACCGACCTTGGCGGCGTTCTCTTCGAATAAATAATGCAGGGCATTGCCATCAAAGTGGCCGCACTGAGCTTTGCCTTGTTTTAATAATTCACCCAGTGGCTGACGGGCATCGTTAATGTTGACTACGCGGGCGGCACCGGCGGAAAGTTTTTCGTTGTCGGAAAATAAAATAAGGCTGGTATAGTGAATTTTAAATTCGCTATTGAAGCTATAAAACAGGGCGTCAATAATATCGCCTAGATCCTGGGCTTCCATAAAGGCCAGCACTAGCCGTTTGGTCTTATCAAATAACTTGTCATTGTCGCGGGCATTATCGAGCAAGCTGCTGAGGCGATGCCGCATTTCCATATTGCGCTCGCGTAAAACCGAAACTTGGCGCTCAACTAATGAAATAGCGTTGCCGCTGTCATGGGGCAGCTGGATTTCGGCGAGCAGATTGGGCTGGCGAATAAAAAAATCTTTGTCGTTTTTAAGGAACTCGACAATATCTTGTTCAGTAATGGCGCTATCAATGGTTGTCATATTTTTATTTGTCCATGGAAAACCGTGGTTGCCGGGCCGCTCATCTTGACGCTATGGCCGGGTCCGCTCCAGCTAATATTTAAAACTCCGCCGGGCAGCTTAACTTTTACTTGGCTGTCTAATAGGCCCTGCACGATACCGCTGACCACAGCAGCGCAAGCGCCGGTGCCACAGGCCAAGGTTTCACCGACACCGCGCTCATAAACCCGCAGCTTGATTTCTTGGCGCGACAATACTTGCATAAAACCAGCATTCACTTTTTGTGGAAACTGTGGATGGTTTTCAATTTCTGGCCCTAAACTTGCCACTGCGGCGGTGTCGACATCGTCAACTTGCAGTACCGCATGGGGGTTGCCCATGGAAACAGCGCCTATGCTTAGCTCAGCTTGCACCAGCGCTAAGGGGTAGCTATTGGCTTGCTCGGTTACCGAAAAGGGTAATGACGAGGGCTCAAGCTTAGGTGGGCCCATATCCACCAAGATATTGCCATCGTCCTGTACCTTTAACTCTAGTATGCCGCCCTTGGTTTCAACCCGGATATGCTTTTTACCGGTCAGTTTACGCTCGCGCACAAACTTGGCAAAACAACGGGCGCCATTGCCACAATTTTCGACCTCGGAACCGTCGCAGTTAAAAATACGATAACGAAAATCAACATCGGGCAGGGTTGGGTGCTCGACGACTAGCAGCTGATCACAACCAATACCAAAGCGGCGGTCGGCGATTTTGCGCACTTTATCGGCGCTCAGGCGAATTCTCTGGCTGACAGCATCGACCATGACAAAATCATTGCCGGCGCCGTGCATTTTGGTAAATCGTAATCTCACTAATAATCCTTAAGGGAGTAATTGCTCGTCGGCAAACAGCTGGGCAATGGTTTCACGGCGGCGAATCAAATGGCTTTGGTCGCCATCGACCATGACCTCGGCGGCGCGAGTTCGGGTATTGTAGTTAGAGCTCATGGTAAAACCATAGGCACCCGCTGACATTACCGCCAATATATCCCCTTGGGCCAATACCAGCTGCCGATCTTTGGCCATAAAGTCGCCGGTTTCACAGACTGGGCCGACCAGGTTCCAGTTCAGCGCCTGGCCTTGGCGTTGCTGCAAGGGTAGGACCTGCTGCCAGGCCTGATACAGGGCCGGGCGGATATTATCGTTCATAGCGGCGTCGATAATGGCGAAATTTTTATGTTCACCGGGCTTTAGGTATTCAACCTGGGTCAGCAGTACTCCGGCATTGGCGCAGATGGAGCGGCCTGGCTCTAGTACCAGCTGTTGTGGTCGGTTGCCTAAGCGTGCCAGTACCGCTGCAATTAAATCAGCGGTGGCCGGAGGCTGCTCGTCTTGATAGCAAACGCCGAGGCCGCCGCCTATATCGATATGTTGTAACTCAATACCTTGGGCAGACAATAGGTCGACTAGCTTAAGCAAACGATCCAGGGCGTCTAAAAAAGGCGCAATCTGGGTTAACTGAGAGCCGATGTGGCAATCGACCCCCTTGATGACCAACGAGGGCAGCTGTGCAGCGCGTTGATATACGGCCAGCGCTTCATTGATATCGACGCCAAACTTATTATCTTTTAAGCCGGTCGATATATAAGGGTGAGTTTTAGCATCGACGTCAGGGTTAACGCGCAGCGAGATAGGGGCAATTTTACCCATATCGGCGGCGATCTGAGCTAAAACTTCAAGTTCGGCCGCAGATTCAACGTTAAAACAATGAACGCCGATCTCGAGGGCGCGGCGGATTTCAGCGGGCTTTTTACCGACGCCGGAAAACACTATTTTAGTGGGGTCACCACCGGCGACCAAGACGCGCTCTAATTCGCCGGCCGAGACGATATCAAAGCCCGCGCCGAGTTTGGCCAGTAGGTTGAGTACGGCGATATTGGAGTTAGCTTTGACCGCGTAGCAGGCCATGCCCCGTTCGCCTAAGGCGTCGGCATAGGCTAAAAAGTTACGGCTTAGTGCAGCCCGGCTATAAACATAACAGGGGGTGTCATACTGCTGGGCAATATCAGCAAGGGCGTGTTGCTCGATTTGCAGTGCGCCCTCTTGATAGTGAAAATCTTGCATCTCTTTCTCATTACTAAGGTGAAGACCAGGTTTTTTAACCTTGGCTTTAAAGGAAAATCAGCGCTTATTCGGCGCTCTTTGGCTCTTCTGCTGGGGCGTCTTGGGGAAGGAATAACGGACCTTTTTGTCCGCAAGCTGTCAACCCTGCCCCTAGCAGTAGTAATAGGCCTAATGCCACAATTTGTTTCATAATCTGGTTCCGTTTACTCGGCCTTATTAATAGAGGGCAGAGTATACGATAAGCCGCGAATATTGAGAAATCTTGACGCTGGCTAATGCTACAATAGGCGAAAATTGAGAGCCGAGCCCTATGAATGAAACAGAATTTTTTGCCCAGGCCGAGCAGACCCTAGAAGCGCTAGAGGATGCTATCGATAATACCGAGGCGGCATTGGATTATGAGAACAATGGCAGTGTCCTGACCATCGACTGTGAAGACAGTAGCAGCCAGGTCATAGTGTCGCGCCAGCTAGCAATGCAGCAGCTGTGGGTGGCGGCCAAGTCTGGGGGTTACCACTGTGCTTGGCAGGAGCAGCAATGGCAGTGTACGACCAGTAATGAAAGCTTGGTCCAGTTATTGGACCGGGTATTGTCCGAACAGAGCAATGAACCCATAAATCTGGCCTGGTAATGGCTAATATTTGAGATAACAGTAGAGAAGACTATGAGCGAATTTTTACAGTACAGCCGCCACGGAGCCGCAGCCCTAATCCGGTTTAACAACGGCAAGGTTAATGCCTTTTCACCCGATATGCTCGCGGCCATCAATAGCGCATTGGATCAAGCTGAAGCCGAGCAAGCCATTGTCGTATTGACCGGACATGAGGGGCTATTCAGCGGCGGTTTTGATCTTAAGGTAATGCAGCAGGGTATTGAAGCCGCGGGCAATATGGTTGATGCGGGCTCGCGTCTAACTCGTCGCATGCTAGCTTTCCCGCGCCCCATCATCGCGGCCTGTAGCGGCCACGCAATTGCTAAAGGCGCGTTTTTATTGCTAGCGTCTGATTATCGCATTGGCGTTGAGGGCAGTTTTAAAATTGGCCTCAACGAGGTTGCCATTGGGATGACTATGCACCATGCGGGCATCGAGTTATGCCGCGGTCGTTTGGCGCCGGTATACTACAATCGAGCGATGATTAATGGTGAGATGTTTGGCCCGCAAGCGGCGGTTGAGGCTGGCTTTTTAGACCAGCTGGTCGAAAGCCAAGATAAGTTGTTGGAAACGGCCTTTGCAATGGCCGAGCAGATGGCATTATTAAATGCCGAGGCCCATTATCAAACCAAATTGAAAGCGCGCAAGCAGCAACTGGATGCCTTGGACCAGGCGATAGAATTGGATAAAGAGGCGAGGTCGGCGGTATAGATCGCCAGCGGCGATAAATCGGATGGCGGTTTTGGTCTAATGCCGTAACGGCCATCCACCTCGCTTAATGCATAAAAGGCAAGGTTATGGCGCAGGGCAGGCAAAAAATAGTTATTCGGCTCGGTCTGGTGCTGGCATTCTGGTTGCTACTCGGCTGCCAGTCCGCCACGCAGTCCGTCATCCAGTTTGCGCCCACTCCAAGTCAAAGTGAAATTCAGCTGCTGCAACAAGAACTACACGGTGTAGACCTGCTGAGTGAGCGATTAAACCCAGAAGAGTTCTTAGCGGTTGATGAAAATATGCAATATTTTCTCAATAGCTATGTCCGTAAACGTGGGACTAAATCAAGCCGTCTAAATCGTTTGGTGAAAAACCTAATTTCGAAATCTGCAGTTAATGTGGAATACGATGCCGGGGCGCATTTTAGTGCCAGTGGTGCCTTTGCCCACAGCCGGGCCAATTGTCTCTCCTTTTCTGCCCTGGTGATTGCTTTGGGGCGTAAGGTTAATTTGAATCTGCAGTTTCAAGAGGTTGACTTGCCGCCTAGCTGGAGCCTGGGCAGTGCCGACCTGCTGCTGCAATTTCGCCATGTCAATGTCTTGGCCAAATTTGAAAGTGGCGAGAGGCAAGTGGTCGACTTTCGCTTAGAGCGCTTTAGTCATTTTTACCCCAAGCGGGTAATCAGTACTGAGCAAGCTCTGGCGTTACATTTTAACAATCTAGCCGTCGAAGCGATGCTGACTAAGCGCTGGCCGGAAGTGTTTAGCAACCTAAAGCAAGCTTTAATGGCTGATAAACAGTCGTCTGTAGCCTGGAGTAATTTGGGTTTAGCGCTAAAGCGCAGGGGTAAATTTAGCTTGGCGGATATTGCCTACCGAAAATCTCTGCAGCTGGATTCGGATGACTACAGCGTGGTCAATAACTTGTCGCTGTTGTATCGTGAAATGGGGAAAATTAAGCTGGCGGATGAATTAGGCCAATTATCGTCTCGGTACCGCAACCGCAACCCCTATTTCCATTACGCCAAAGCGAGGTTGGCTTATAGGGAAAAAAACTATAATGAGTCTTTAGCTTTGTTGGACCAGGCCCTAAGTCTAGACGCCAAAGAAGGTAATTTCTTACAATTGAAAGCCCATGTGCTGCGCCAACTAAAGCAGCCAGAGAAAGCCATTGCAATGCTAAGGCAGGCGGTTAGGATGGAACCCTTCGAACCGGAAAAAGCCCTGTTAAACCGGCTAATTGAAAAATGGCAAAAGCAAGACTAACTCCCAAGATAGCGTCAGTAAACGGAACCCCCTAATGCAAAGAGGCAGTACGGCTTTTGACCAGGCCGATATTATTGATATTCAAGACCAACTCCCAAAATATGAGCAAAGCTCGCAAGGTTTTAGCGACCGTGACTCGGTCCAGCGCTATTTGGATTTCTACGCCATCAATTTTTCCAGGCAGCTACCAGAGCTGGATATTTCACACCGCTTCGGTTCATTAAGTGTGGGAGATTTCAAGCTGGCCTGCCAAACCTGGCGACCTCTAAATGCTAATCGCAGTGTGATTTTGGTGCATGGGTATTATGATCACACGGGTATCTATGGTCATATTATTGAACATTTACTTAAAGCCGGCTGCGCGGTTTTATGTTTTGACCTGCCCGGTCATGGCTTAAGCAGCGGCGAGCGGGCGGCGATAGAGTCCTTTGATCATTACGCCGGTGTCCTGTTGCATATCTACCAGAATTTTAAGCAGGTTTTGCCGGGTGAATTGATGGTGGTGGCGCAAAGTACTGGCTGTGCGGCGGTGATGAATTTGCTGCTGTCCCAGAAGCAGCGGCCGTTTAGTAAAATCGCCTTGTTGGCACCCCTGGTTGCGCCACAGGGGTGGCGCAGCGGGCAGTGGTTTTACCGATTATTAAATTCCCGGGTCGAAACTATTCCCCGAAAATTTGCGATTAATTCCCACGATATAGAATTTTTAAAATTTTTGGCCGAACAGGACTTGCTACAACCCAAGGTGTTGTCGGTAGAATGGATTGGTGCCATGAAGCAATGGCTGGAGAGCTTTAAAGATTACCCGATACACTTTGATGAGCTACTGGTGATCCAAGGTAGCGATGACCAAACCGTAGACTGGGAGTACAATCTACCGTTGATTAAGTCAATATTCCCCGGCGCTCAATTTGTAGAAATTAAGGACGGGCGGCATCAACTGGTGAATGAGGCGCAAGAGTATCGGCAGCAGGTATTTTCTGCCTTGGATGAATATTTACAACTGACGTCCGTCTATTAGATCATATTGCAGCAGGAGGCAGCATGGCAAAACTTAGCAAGTTATTTTTATTATCGGGTTTATTGAGTTTGGGCGGCCAAGTTGGCTCGGTCTTGGCCGCTGGGTTTGAGCTTGAGGGCTTGTCTTTTGAGCATCCGCTGAGGCCCGTCGCGGTATTGGAGTTTGCTGCGTTGAATCAGCCCCAAACCGAAAGATTGCTGAATACCGATCAAATCGTGTCGGCAGCCGAGGTTAAGGCTTTGCTGGAGACGGCCGACACCGCGGGCCTGATACTAGTGGAGCAGCTTCCCTCAGGCCAGGATCTGCATCTAGTTTTTTACTCTAAGCAGGGTCAGCCACGTAAGGTATTAACCGTAGCAATGCAGCGACGTTATGCGGATGGGGGTGGTTTTTCCTCCTTGGATGGCATTGGTTTATTTTGGGACAAATCCCAGAGCCGTTTTGCCAGCCTTTATATCACCCAGACAAGTTTACCCGGTAAATCTGATCGGCCGTTTAGACCTGGGCCACCAATAGCCCGGGTTTTTCAATATGATATTACGACCCAGCTATATAAACAAAAACTGGATCAATAAGGTGAGTCTTAAATGAAAATAAAAATAGGGCTAGTGCTGGCTACGTTTTTTTTTACCTTACCACTTAGTGCGGCTATGGCGCCCAAACACAGTGCGATGCGTGATTTGCAGGTGATGGTGGATTTTGTTAGCCGTTACCAAAAGGTAGCGGAGACCTTGGACTCGATCAATTTTAAAGAACAGCAGGTGCTCTTTAGTGATGGCTGTATTGCCCAGTTTGAGCGTAAATCGACATCGCTGATTAAGTTGGTGATGAGCATGCCGGGCCCAGGGCCGGGGCTAGAATTTAAGCACAGTAGCTGCCCATTGCAGTACCCACGTATTGATTCTTAATAAGCTAGTCAAAATCCGAAAAAATCCAGCAGCGTTGCTAGCCGGGTAAAGGGTTCGCCCAGCAAATGGTTTAGTGCCAATGCCACGAGGATGAAACTAATGGGGAAAAGAACTATTTTTATCCCTGTTTGGCCAAACCGAGTATGTTGATAAGCATAGGCCCCGCTAAAAATAGCCAGGCTGAGGCCAAGTAACATTTTTGCGCGCGCGGTCTCTATTAACTGCTCGCCGAAGTCGCCAAAACCGCTGAACATTGCATAGCAACTTAGCAGTAAGCCGAAGGCCAACAGTAGGGTATGGAGAAGATAAATGATGTTATTCATACCAGCTTCCAGGCTTTAGCTATCTCTGAATTCATGTGCATTTAAGTTTTCGTTCCTTGCCCGTCTTTATTGCAACAGACGGATAATTCAATATTGCAGTATAGCGTGTGGTTAATTTAAGCATAAATAAACAGTACCTGCTATTGCGGCTGCAGCGCTGTATCTGATTTAAGTTTTTCTGTTGGCGGCCTGTATGGCTACGGCTAAATAAGTGACGCCATCATTGCGGCACGGGAACTGCTCAAACCCTGGAACGTGAGGCACCGCAGGGGTGAAAAAGTATCGCTATAAGTCTCGACTGCGCAAGGCTATATCTTAAGCCGAATGCTGAATATTGGTCTATAGTTAAAAAGATCATTGATAACTGAGTGTGGGGATATTGCGATGGTTCAAAAAATTGCTTTAGTAACCGGCGGCAGCCAGGGCATAGGCTTGGCTGTGGTGCTTAAATTGGTTGCTATGGGCCTGCGAGTAATTACCTGCGGTCGCAGTGAAAAGCGCTGGCAAGGTGCTTTGTTAACTCATGCCAGTTTGATCGACAGCACAGAATTTATTACCACCGATTTGAGCCAGGACAGCGATATTGAAGACCTGTTTATTCGTATTAAACAGGAGTATGGCCGGCTGGATGTGGCCATCAATAACGCCTCGCCAACGGTTGAGTCCAATGGTTTATTCACCTCGGTCAGTGGCGCCGATATTAAAAAAACATTGGATTCGGACCTGTGGTCACAATTATTGTGCTTGCGTCATGAACTTAATCTAATGGCCGCCGGTGGTGCGATCGTCAACATTAGTTCGGTTAACGGAATATCGGCAACGCCTGGGGCCGCGGCTTTCAGTGCGGCGAAATTTGGCTTGGAAGGTGCGAGTAAATCCTTGGCACTGGAATATATCGAACGCGGTATACGTATAAATAGTGTCGCACCAGGAGTCACCTTAACGCCAAGAGTAGAAGATCAAATTGCCAGCTCGGCCAATGCGGAAAATCGAAAAAAAGAGATTGAAGCCACTATTCCCATGCGGCGTATGGCGCAGCCTGCGGAGGTCGCCAATGCGGTCTGTTGGTTAGCCTCTGATGAGGCCAGTTATGTCGTTGGCCACACCCTAGTTGTCGACGGGGGCTTGTCTCAGTAAGGTTGATCAGAATAAGCTAAATAACTTAAACAATCCCAAGGCCGATACTACCGCGACGACTATACCGCCTAGACTGTTGGCGATAAGTCCATTTTTATAACGGCCAAGAATTTTTTCTTGATTCATGGCGACGATCAAAAAGATGGCAATAAACGGTAGCAATAAACCATTGGCGGCCTGGGCAAAAACTATCGCTGCCAGCGGTTTAGTGCCAGTAATCGCGAAACCTGCACCACAAATTAGTACCGAAAACCAAACCATTTGAAAGCGACGTTCGGAAAAATTGACCGGCCAGTTCAGGGCTCCACAGACGGCAAATGCGGCAGCCAGAGGAGCCGTTATGGCACTGGTTAGACCGGCGGCGAGCATACCGACGGCAAAGCAATATTTGGCGGCGGAGCCCAGTAGGGGCTCTAGCTGGGTGGCCAAATTAGCGGGGCTGAACTCGTTGCCCTGAATAAAAAATGCAGTCGCCGCCGTTGACACAATAGCTAGGCTGATAAAACCACCGAGCCCGATGGATAAACCAGTGTCCCAGCGGCTGTGGCTAAGGGCCTTATCAATATTATCGCTACCGGCCTCGGAGTAGCTCTGGCTCATACTACTGGCGTGCAGGAATAGGTTATAAGGCACCACCGTAGTACCAATTAGGGCAATAACCAGCAGCGATGATCCGGCCGGAATGTGCGGGCTAAGTAGGCCCTTGCCAATCGCCAGCCAATCGGGTTTAAGCCAAAAGAGCGTCAGCACAAACAGCGCGCTCATGATTAAGACCAGGAAGATCAACGCCTTTTCAATGAGCTTATAGCGGCCGCTGGCGAGCAAGGCAAAAGCCAGCGCTGAGATAATAGCGGCGGCAACGGCGTGACTGATATCGACCACCGAGCTAATTCCCAATGCGGCACCGGCGATATTTCCCGTTTGATAAGCGGCATTGCCAAGGCCGATGGCCGCCACCATCAAAACAATACTGGCCCATCGCAGCCGAGGGTTAGCAAAACTATCGGCCACAGCTTCGGCTAGGCCTCGTCCGGTGGCCAGCCCCAGCCTAGCTGCCATCTCTTGCAGTACGATGGTGGCAATAACGGAAAACAATAGCGCCCATAACAAGGCAAAACCAAAACCTGCCCCGGCTTTGCTGGCGGTGGCAACGGTACCGGGACCGATAAAGGCGGCGGCAATTAATAATCCTGGCCCGAGTTTTTTCATAAAAGACTCTTTATTGTAGCTTGTTGATTGCCTTAATCGCTTTTACTGCGAGCAAAGATTGATGTTAACCAGCCCAGGGCGCTGTTGTCGCGCATTACCCAGCGATCTAGTTGCTGTTGGTTTTCATGATAAAAATCTACATCTTTAAACATTAGTTCCCGCTTTAGCATACGTCGCTTGGGGTTTATTTGTTTGATGATCTTGGCAGGGTTACCGCCGACTACCACATTGTCTGGTACATCTTTAACGACTACCGCGCCGGCAGCCACAACGCTATTTTCACCAATGGTTACGCCCTTGCCTACTTTAGCGCCATGGCCAATCCAAACATTGTCTTTTAGTACTATGGGTTTGGTACAACGAAAGGGGCGCAGCCGATTGTAGAGGCCGTGCCAGTCGCTATCGGCAATATAGCAGCCGGCGGCGAACATACAGTTATCACCGATTTCAATGCTGGCGGCAGCGGTGATAGTGGTGCCAGGGGAGAGCAGGCAGTAGTTGCCGATACTGAGCTTGCCGTCCATACCTTTACCACTCCAAGTGGTTAAGCGCACGGGTTGATATTGAGAGCTAATGATGTGCGGGAAGTCGCCAATATGAATATTGCGACCAAAAACCTCGACCGTGCGAGGTTTCAATACGCTGGGGGTTAGGCCGAGGGAGTCGAACTGTGGGCGTAAGAATTTTTCTACCCACCAGAGATCAAAGCGGCTGCCGATATTTTTTAGCCAGAAGGGCCGATGTTCTTTGCGCAATGGTTTTCCCCATAAAAGCTCAGCTTAGCATAGGCTTATGGGGCTCACTATTGCACAAATGAGCAAAAGCATTGTTCTGAGTTTGCCTTTTTATCCTTAGTAACAAAAAATGGAAGCCGCAGCTTCCATTTTTTGTTACACAGCCGAGCGATACTAGTCGGCCTTATGCAAATGTACGTCTTGCTGGGGATAGGGTATAGAAATCTTCTTGGCGTCGAAGGTTTTCTTCACAGTTTCTTGCATGGTAAAGAATACGCCCCAATAGTCGGCAGCGTTAACCCAGACTCGGACGGTAAAATTGACCGAGCTGTCTGCCAGTTCAGCAACCACAACCATATGACCTGGGTCGGCTAGAATTCGCTCTTCGGCGCCAATAATTTCTTCCAGGGCAGCCTTGGCTGCATCGATGTCATCGTCATAACCGATGCCAAAACTCATATCAACGCGACGAGTAGCTTCGGTTGAATAGTTAATAATACTGCCATTAGAGACCGGACCGTTGGGAATGATAATGGTTTTGTTGTCGCCCGTTTTCATGATGGTGTTGAAGATCTGAATTGACTGCACTACACCGGCATGGCCCTGGGTCTCAATGAAATCACCAACCTTGTAGGGCTTAAATAAAATCAGTAATACGCCGCCAGCGAAGTTAGACAGGCTACCCTGTAAGGCCAGCCCGACTGCCAAGCCAGCGGCACCCAATACAGCAATAAAGGAGGTGGTGGCAATGCCGACCATGGACGCGACGCTAATCAATAGCAGAGCCTTTAAGCCGACGCTGATTAAGCCAGATAAAAAGCGCTGCAGAGTAACCTCGACGCCCTTTTTATCCATAGTTTTTACGGTGACGCTGACTACGCGGCCGATTAACCACCAGCCGATAATAAGTACGACCAGCGCCATGCCGATCTTGGGTAGCCAGATAGCGGCTTGTTGGCTTATGTTATCCATAGTGCTTCCTTGTTGGAGTTGTTGCAAAAATTGAGCATTTTAATTACTGAAAAGTAACGCTAGCTTAATGCGGTGAAATTTTTCTTACAGGCGTCACCGTGTTGCTTGGCATGGCGCAATATTCAGCCAATAAAAAGCCCGCTGAGCGGGCTTGGGCTTATTTGCGTTTCATCGACATAAAGAATTCGTCGTTGGTCTTAAAGTCTTTGAGACGATCGGTAAGGAATTCCGTCGCCGCGGTATCTTCCATATCGTGGAGCAGCTTGCGCAGAATCCAAACTCGCTGCAACTCGTCTTCTTTCATCAGTAGGTCTTCGCGGCGAGTGCCGGAGCGACGTATGTTAATGGCTGGGTAAACGCGCTTTTCTGCCATTTTACGATCCAGGTGTAATTCCTGGTTGCCGGTACCTTTAAACTCTTCGTAGATCACCTCATCCATTTTGGAGCCGGTATCGACCAAGGTGGTGGCAATAATGGAAAGGCTGCCACCTTCTTCGATGTTTCGAGCAGCACCAAAGAAACGTTTAGGCCGCTCCAGCGCATGGGCGTCAATACCACCGGTTAATACTTTACCGGAGCTGGGAATTACCGTGTTATAGGCCCGGGCCAAACGGGTGATAGAGTCGAGCAAGATGATGACATCTTTTTTATGTTCGACTAGACGTTTGGCTTTCTCAATTACCATTTCGGCGACTTGCACATGGCGTGACGGCGGCTCATCGAAAGTGGAGGCAACTACTTCGCCACGGACTGAACGCTGCATTTCGGTTACTTCTTCCGGGCGCTCGTCGATCAGCAGAACTATCAGATGGCATTCGGGGTTGTTGCGGGTAACCGCCTGAGCGATATTCTGCATCATGATGGTCTTACCGGCCTTGGGCGGGGCAACAATTAAACCACGCTGACCTTTGCCGATAGGCGCTACCAAGTCGATGATACGACCGGTCAAGTCCTCGGTCGAACCATTGCCGGATTCTAAAACCAGGCGTTGATCGGGGAATAGGGGGGTCAGGTTTTCGAAAAGAATTTTGTTCTTGGAGTTTTCGGGCTTATCAAAGTTGATTTCGCCAACTTTTAGTAGGGCAAAGTAACGCTCACCTTCTTTCGGTGGGCGAATCTTCCCGGCTATGGTATCGCCGGTACGCAGATTAAAACGGCGTATCTGGCTAGGTGATACATAGATGTCATCTGGGCCGGCCAGGTAAGAAGAGTCGGCTGAGCGCAGAAAGCCAAAGCCATCTTGAAGAATCTCTAATGCCCCGTCACCATATATGTCTTCACCGCTTTTGGCGTGGCGCTTGAGAATGTTAAAGATGATGTCCTGCTTGCGTGAGCGGCCAACATTGTCTAGGCCAACTCCTTTAGCGATGCTAAGCAGTTCTTCAATCGGTTTGGTTTTTAAGTCTGTTAAATTCATAGAATCAGGGGCAGATGACTGGTATCGGGAATCCGAACCATAGGGTGAGTTAATGAAGTTGTGTCTTCGCGAATATATTGTATTGCTAATTTTGTAACGGTTGAGTCTGTATCTTCGCTGCTGAATGGCGTGGTTGTTATTTATACATGCTATTCACAGCGGCTGTATCTAAGGTGCTTCTTTCTAAAACAATAGCCAAATAATCGTATTTGCTAGTTTGGTTTGAAATTTTAGGGGGGGAGTCTAGGCCGAGAAGCACTGTTTGAATCAATTATAGCGTAAAAGTTAAGCAGTGCAAGGGTTTGCAGCTGGCCTGGTGTTTTTTTCGCCAGGCCAGAGATCGATTAAAGGGCGGTATCGATAAATTCAACCAACTGAGTCTTGGACAATGCGCCGACCTTAGTTGAATCAAGGTTGCCGCCTTTGAATATCATCAAGGTAGGAATGCCGCGGATATTGAACTTGGCGGGGGTTTCCTTGTTGGCATCGACATCCATCTTGCAAATGGTAATCTTATCGCCGTAGTCACCGGACAGCTCATCTAAAACCGGGGCAATCATTTTACAAGGGCCGCACCACTCCGCCCAAAAATCAACCAATACGGGACCTTCCGCTTGCAGTACATCGGCTTCAAAGCTGCTGTCAGTAATATGTTTGATGCTCATAAAAACTCTCTCCAAAATAAAAAAAGGCGGCCCGAGGATGGTTATTATTAGCGGAACCAAAATTGTGACCAATCATAAGGATTGCGCGGAGCCAGCACAACAATTGATTGGCTGGACACCGTGATATGGCAGTAAATGGAGGCGATCTGTCACTATTACAAGGTCTAGAGCTGATATCAATTGATCAAATTAGCTCGGTGACCCGAGCAAAATTTTGTTTTCAAGGCTCTACTTCCGCCTAATGGCTGGCCAGTTCGGCTAATAATCGAGCTTGCTGTGGGGGTGTCTCATCGCTTTCGCAGCGTCGGTATTCGCCTTCGGTGTCTAGCTCCCAGCGCTGATTAGGGTTGCTGATATAGCCCTCTAATTCAGTGATAATACGTTTTGCCAAGCCCGGCTTTTCCACTGGGAAACAAGTTTCAACCCGGCGATTGAGGTTACGCTCCATAATGTCGGCGCTGGCGCAGTAGACTTTAGGGCTGCCGTTTTCAAAATAATAGGCGCGAGTATGTTCCAGGAAACGGCCGATCACCGAGTAGACGCGGATATTCTCGGAAACCCCGCGAACCCCAGGGCGCAAGCAGCACATGCCTCGAATAATCAAATCGACCTGCACCCCGGCTTGGGATGCACGGTACAGGCCTTCAATGACTTTGGATTCGGTTAGACCGTTTGCCTTCATGATAATACGCGCGGGCTTGCCCGCTGTGGCGCATTTGATCTCGTTTTCAATGGCCTTCAACAGTTGTTTCTTCAGTGTGAACGGTGCGTGCAACAGCTTGTTTAAACGTTCAGTTTTGCCCATGCCGGTGAGCATTTGGAATACTTTGTGCACATCTTCCCCCAGCTCTGAATCGGCGGACATCAGCGAGTAATCTGTGTAGAGGCGGGCATTGCCGCTGTGGTAGTTACCAGTACCGAGGTGAACGTAACGCTTTAAAGCGCCCTGCTCGCGGCGCACAATCAACATTAGCTTGGCGTGGGTTTTATAGCCGACAATACCATAAACCACCACCGCGCCAGCTTCTTGTAAACGGCTGGCCAGCTCCAGGTTTTCGGCTTCATCAAATCGAGCCCGTAATTCAACCACGGCGGTAACTTCTTTGCCATTGCGAGCGGCATCGACCAGGGCGTCAACCATCGGTGAGCGGTTACCGGTACGGTAGAGGGTTTGTTTGATAGCGACCACATTGGGGTCTTGGGCGGCTTGCCGAAGCAGGTCGACCACCGGGTTAAATGACTCAAACGGGTGCAGCAGCAATTGATCTTTGCTGCTTAGGGCAGAGAATAAATTGTCTTTACGGCTTAAACCCTTAGGTAAACCAGGGACAAAGTCTGGATACAAAAGGTCGGGACGATTGACCAAGGCGGGAATGCCCATCAGTCTTTTGAGGTTAACTGGACCGTTGACGCGATAAATCTCGTCTTCACGCAGGTTCACTTCTTTACGCAGAAATTCAACCATTTCAGCGGGACAGTTATCGGCAACTTCCAGCCTTACCGCGGTGCCAAAGCGGCGTGAATGTAGCTCACCACGTAGCGCCCGGGCCAAATCCTCCACCCCTTCGGTGTCAACATCTAAGTCGGCATTGCGGGTAATGCGGAACTGATAACAACCCTTGGCTTGCATGCCAGGAAACAGCTCTTCCGCATGGGCGTGAATCATCGAAGAGAGGAAGACAAAATTGTCCCCGACCTCACACAGTTCGTCGGGTAGGCGAACAATACGCGGCAGCGATCGGGGGGCGGGAACCAGGGCCAGGCCAGACTCACGACCAAAGGCGTCTTTGCCCTCTAACTCGACAATGAAGTTTAGGCTTTTATTGACTAGGCGAGGAAAGGGGTGGGCGTGATCCAGGCCGATGGGGCTGATCACCGGCATCACCTCGGCGTGCACATAGGCGCTAATCCATTCGCGTTGGGCTTCGGTCCAGTGGTGACGGCGCAAAAATCGGATATTCTCTGCTTCCATCGCGGGCAGTAGAATATCGTTTAAGGTTTCATATTGTTGCTGCACCGTGGAATGGCAGGCCGTGCCTATCTGGTCTAGAATTTCTTGCGGCATTAAACCATCGGGGCCGGGGTTGTCTCTATCCATCTGGATGCGTTGCTTTAGGCCGGCGACACGGATTTCAAAGAATTCGTCCAAATTTGAACTAAAGATAGTCAAAAACTTCAGCCGTTCTAATAGCGGGTGGCTGGCATCAAGAGCCTGGGCCAAAACTCGCTGGTTAAACTTAAGATGACTTAACTCGCGGTTTAAATAGTATTCCGGCATAGTGAGGTCGATTGCTGAATCTATCTCTGGCTGTTTGCTGGTTTCGCTGTTCATGGGGAATCTCTGAGCTTGCGGTATGGCTAGAATAAAAATATTTAGCTATTTTGTGACAAGTATATGCTGCTTCTGTGACAATAATATTGTTATATCAGTTTATAGTCTATGCCAATGAAAATACGCTGAAAATCTCTGTTATAGGATAAATAATGAACAAAAAACTACTAATACTCATGCTGGCGTTAGGCGTTGGAGCAGGGTTCTATTTTCTGGGTGGCTTCGAGGTAATTTCGCTAGACTACTTTAAGTCTCAGCTAGAGCAAAACCCGATTCAAACCGGCTTGATATTCTTTGCTCTCTATATTGTGGTGACTGGCTTGTCGCTACCTGGGGCCGCAATTCTAACCTTGATTGCCGGGGCGGTGTTTGGTTTGGCTTGGGGCTTATTATTGGTTTCCTTTGCCAGCACCATCGGTGCCAGCCTGGCATTTTTGATGTCTAGAGCACTGCTGGGTGATTGGGTTCAGTCGAAATTTTCTGATCAATTAGCGACGGTGAACGCCGGCCTGGACAAGGAAGGTGGCTTCTATTTGTTCACTCTGCGCCTCATCCCGGTGATACCATTTTTTATTATTAACCTGGTATTTGGCCTGAGCCGAATCAAGCTATTTACGTTTTACTGGGTTAGTCAGCTGGGCATGCTGGCTGGGACCGCGGTATTTGTAAACGCCGGCGCCCAACTGGGTGCAGTAGAAGAGATTAGTCTGGCTGGTATTTTGACGCCACAGATTATTGCAGCTTTTGTATTGTTGGGGCTATTCCCATGGCTGGCCAAAGCGTTGATTAAACTGATTAATAAGAAGCAGGCAGAGAATGTTTAGCAAAAAAAAGTACGACACTAATCTCATTGTTATCGGTGCTGGTAGTGCAGGTTTAATCAGCGCCAATATTGCCGCGACTATTAAGGCCAAGGTGACCTTGATAGAAAAGCACAAAATGGGCGGAGATTGTTTGAATACCGGTTGCGTGCCGAGTAAATCACTTTTGCGCTCAGCCAAAATAAATCACTACATAAAAAGGGCCGATGAATTTGGCTTGCAGGTAGAGTCGTCCAAAGTTGACTTCGCCAAAGTTATGGGCCGGGTTCAAGGTATTATTAAGCACATTGAGCCGGTCGATTCGATTGAGCGGTACACCGAGTTAGGTGCCGACTGTATTAAAGGCGAGGCCAAATTAATTTCTGCCCATGAGGTTGAGGTTAACGGCCAGCGTATCAGTGCGCCTAATATTATTATTGCTACTGGCGCCAGGCCCTTTGTACCAGAAATACCTGGGTTGGATTCGGTTCCCTATTTAACATCTGATAACCTTTGGCAGCTAGAAGATCAACCTGAAAGCTTGTTGGTGTTAGGTGCGGGGCCAATTGCCTGTGAAATGGCCCAGGCGTTTTCTCGCCTGGGTACGAATGTAAGCCTCGTGCAGCGTTCGGATAGAATTCTTAGTCGCGAAGAGCCGGAAACATCGGCCTATGTTGAAAAGGCATTTTCTGATGAAGGTATTGAGGTGTTTTGCAACTCTGGCTTGGACGCAATAGAAAACACAGATTCTGGCATTAGTGCCGAGTTAAATTTAAATGGTGAAAAACAGACTCGTCAATTCAGTCATGTGCTGGTCGCCTATGGCCGTCAAGCCAATACCGAGAATCTGGGCTTAGAGTCACTGGGCATTAAGCGACGCGCCAATGGTACTATTGAGGTGGATCAGTATTTACGTACCAGCCAAAAAAATATCTTCGCCTGTGGTGATGTGACCGGGCCTTATCAATTTACCCATATGGCATCTCATCAGGCTTGGTTCGCCTCGGTCAATTCTCTGCTAGGTGGTTTCAAAAAGTTCAAGGTAGATTATTCGATTGTGCCTAAGGCAACATTTACCGATCCAGAGGTGGCCAGTGTAGGTCTACTCGAAGCGGAGTTAAAGCAGGCCGGAAAGAAATTTGAAACCACGTTTTTTAAACTGGATGATATGGACCGGGCTCTGGCCGAAGGCGAAGCCAAAGGCTTCATTAAAATAATGACCAAGGCTGGCAGCGATAAAATATTAGGTGTGACCATCTGCGGCGCTCACGCCGGAGAGCTAATTACTGAATTTATCACGGCCATGAAAAATGGTTTTGGTCTCAATCAAATTCTGGCCACCATTCATATTTACCCCAGTTATAGCGAAGCCAATAAATACCTGGCCGGTCAGTGGAAACGCAAGCGTGCGCCGCAATGGGCCCTAAAGGTACTAGAAAAGGTTCACCGTTTTAATCGCCGCTGAGATGTTTGTAGAGATGACAACTCGACTTAAGCTTGTCATTCAAAGCTAAAAGCTTCCAGCTCGGCGGTTTCGAAGGCAAGCAAAAAGGACTGGGTGGTAATGGGCTTGCTGAGATGGTAGTTGACGCCAGCAGCATAGGCGTGGTCGGTATGTTCGCCACGTTCATGGGCTGTGAGCGCGATAATATAGCAGGGCTTGAGTTGGTTTTTAATTTCGAAGCTGCGGATTTGCTCGGTAGCGGCAATGCCATCGAGAACCGGCATTTCCAGGTCCATTAATATTAAATCTATTTCACCAGTATATTTTTTGACGCAGTCTACTGCCTCTTGGCCGTTTTTTGAAATTGTTGGGCTAATGCCAAATTTTTCCAATATTTTTTGCGCAACAATAAGATTAACTTCATTGTCATCGACCAGTAAAACGTTAAAACTTGGTTGAGCCTGAGGTAGCGTTTTATTGATGGCTCTACTGGTTTGCTCGGGGCCGCTGTCGATTTCGCTGTCGCCAATGTTAGCCTGAATTTGCAGATTAAAGGTGAACCAAAAAGTCGAGCCCTCTCCCAATGAGCTTTCAACACCGATATCACCGTCACTGAGCTCAGCTAGGCTTTTGCATATAGCCAGGCCTAAGCCTGAGCCGCCATACTTACGGGTAGTGCTGCTGTCGGCTTGCTTAAAAGGTTCAAATAAAGGCAGCAAGGTTTCGGGTTCTATGCCCACGCCGGTGTCGGTGATGCTGAATCGAATTAGGCAGTGGTCGTCGTTAAGACTTTCCAATTTGCAGGAAAACCCGACCTGACCTTGTTCGGTAAATTTAATGGCGTTGCTGAGTAGGTTGGTAATAATTTGACGCAACCGGGTGGGGTCGCCAATAACTTTTTTAGGTACCTGGGGGTGTATATTGAGATTAAATTCTAAGTTTTTTTGCTGCGCCTGTTGCTGATAAATTTGGCCGCAGTCGTTAATGAGCTTAATTAAGTTAAAGGGCGCTTGTTCGAATACAATGCGGCCTGCTTCGATTTTTGAATAATCTAAAATATCGTTCAAGATATGCAGTAAGGAATCGCCAGAGCGACGCATAATATCGAGAAAATGTTGTTGGGTTTCATCAAGATCGGTATCACCCAGTAAATCAGCCATACCGATAATGCCGTTCATTGGCGTGCGAATTTCGTGACTCATGGCCGCCAGGAAAAAGCTCTTGGCGCGGCTGGCGCTCTCGGCCTGGTGTTGCTGACGAATAGAGTTAAGCTTCTCTTGTTGCTCTGCCAGTAATTGTTGTGAAATACTTTTACGCATTTCAATATCTCGCAACAGGCTGATGCGCATAGCATTAAAGCCTTGTACTACATTACCCAGCTCGTCGTCTTCAACGTCGTGGCGATCCAGCTCCAGCGGAGTGTTGAGGTTGTTTAATGACACTTTACGTGAATAGCGGGCAATGTGGCCTAAGTGGCGGGTAATGAGGAAACGGACTAAAAAGAATATCGCCAAGGAAACAATTAAGGCCTTGGTAAATTGCAAGCCGCCAATTAGATAAGCCCGCTGCCACAGGTTTAAATAAATTGCCTCGGTACTGACCACCACCGTGAGAGTGCCCAGTTGCTGCTCGGGAATGCTGGTATCGCTGTACACTAGCGGGTACTGATGTAATAGGGTATTTTTTATTAGCTTGGCTTCGGGGCCTTCGCGGTAGATAGACTGTTGTTGATTGTGCCAGTTTTTCCATTCCACCGTGACTTGGATAACGTCATTGACCTCAAGCATGCTGTTCACTTGAACGGTCAGTTGCTCCTCATCAAAGCTCCATAAGCTTTTCTCGATGCTGGGTCGCATCAGGATGACCACTTCTTCTAGGGATTTTTTCTGCTGCTCAAGGTCGTCCCGATAGCCAGCATAAAGCTGCATAATGACAGCCGCGAGGGTGATGCTGGAGCTGATGAGCAGTATCCAGCCAAGCAGACGTGCGGCCAGGGAATTCTGTTTTAGGTATTTTCTAATCCAATCCATAGAACTTTGCATTTCCCCGTACTTTATTTCAGGCTTTTGTTTTAGCTTGCACTAAGCTACTCCGATGACGGCTACCTCTGCGAATGGTAGTTTATTGTCGATTAAAAAGAGTCAATAGGGTTTAGTTTAGTAAAAGTAGCATCTCTTTGCACACAAAGAAAACCGAGGTTTTAAAATTGCGCCAGGGTATCGTTAAGAAATCGCTGGCCCAAAGGGCTGGCTTGCAGTCGCTGCGGGTTGGGGGCCAATAGGCCCTTGTCGCGTAAAGCCTGAGTGGTTGTCGCTATATCCTGTAAATTTAGGCCGGTTCTTTGGCTGTACAGCGAGTTGTCAACGCCGTCATTCAAACGCAGAGCGTTCATCATAAATTCCACAGTAAGCTCATTTTGGGGAATAAGTTTACTGCCGGAGAGGAAATTTTTATCTGGGTCTAGGTAGTGATTGGGCTGACGAGTTTTCCAATGACGTTCGATGGTGTTGTTGCCTAGGTAGCTAACCTTGCCATGGGCGCCAGCGCCGATACCCAAGTAGTCGCCGAAGCGCCAATAATTTAAATTATGCTGGGATGGTTGCTGATTGCGGCAATAAGCTGAGACTTCATACTGGCGCATGCCGTTTGCTGCGAGTTTTTGTACGCCTAAATCTTGTATTTCCGCCAGAGCCTCATCTTCCGGTAGGCGTGGCGGCCGGCTATAGAATTCGGTATTGGGCTCAATGGTTAGCTGATACCAAGAAAGATGTTCAGTGCCTAAGTTAAGCGCTTGCTCCAGGTCAGACAAGGCATCGGCCTGAGTTTGTCCCGGCAAGCCGTGCATTAAGTCGAGGTTGATATTATCGAAGCCAGCTTTACGGGCCATCGTTACCGCTTTGCTGGCTTGTTCGCTGCTGTGAATTCGACCTAGTGCTTGTAGTTGTAAATCATTAAAGCTTTGTACACCGATGGAGAGACGGTTAATGCCAGCGGCGCGGTAAGCGTGGAAGCGAGATTGCTCGGCGGTGCCGGGGTTAGCTTCCATAGTGATTTCGATAGCCGTTTCAAAGCCAATAACTTTTTCTGCGTAGCCAAGAATGTCGGCAAACGCTCGACCGCTAAATAAACTTGGTGTGCCGCCGCCGATAAAAATAGAATGTAGCTTACGTCCCTGTACCATCGGCAGGCATTGCGCTAGGTCTTGTTGCAGCGCGGCAACATATTCTTGCTCCGGTAGCTCGCCATTTTGTTGGTGCGAATTAAAGTCACAATAAGGGCATTTACGCACGCACCAAGGAATATGGATATAGAGGGATAAGGGCGGTAGCTGTAGCTTCATGTCGACAAGTTACAGCTGCAGCAGCGCTTGGCTGAGTTGTTGCATCGCCTTGGCGCGGTGGCTGATGGCGTTTTTTATGTCGCGGTCCAACTCCGCTGAGGCGCACTGTTGTTCCGCTACCCAAAATAGCGGGTCGTAGCCAAACCCTTGCTTGCCCCTGGCCTGCTGCAAAATACGTCCTGACCATTGAGCTTGGCAAATAATCGGGCTTGGATCTTCGGCATGGCGCATAAACGTTAGCACGCAATGGAAGGCGGCGCCGCGCTTATCATCGGCAACGCCGTCGAGTTTTTGCAGCAGCAGTTCGTTGTTACTTTGATCGGTAGCGCCTTCGCCACTAAAACGGGCGGAATAAATACCCGGGGCGCCGCCAAGTGCGTCGACCGTTAGGCCAGAGTCATCGGCAAGCGCAGGCAGGCCGGTTTGGGCGCAGGCGTGGCGGGCTTTGAGAATGGAGTTCTCAACAAAGCTCAAGCCCGTTTCTTCGGCATCGCTGACACCTAGCTCGCCTTGAGCTTGTACGGTGAAATTGAATGGCGCCAATAATTGATTGAATTCTTTGAGTTTACCGGCATTACCGCTGGCGAGAACTAGGGTTTGTTTCATGGGACCTATTTATCTTTGTACATTTTACGGGTGAAATTTACGGTGAAAGATTTTTCGCTATCGAGTGGCTTAACCTCAATACTAAAGTGCAAAATTTCTTCGCTAGTAAAACGCAGGGGCGCAATATAATAGCTGGCGTTAGGTTCTTTGATGGTTTTGAACTCTAAGCTGCGTTGCTGCTGGAGCAAGTTTTTATAATGGCCCACAACGGTGGCGGGGCTGCCGCTAAGGTCGGTGCCTTTGACCAAGGATATGTTCAGCAGGGCACGGTCTTCAGCGCGGCTAAAACCGGTTGCTTTGGCCGTAGCGGGGGTTAAAAATTTGCTGCTGAATAAGCTGAAGTGAACGGTATAGTCACCAAATTTCTGGTAAGGCTTGGCCATCTCGGCGGCTTCTTGTTGGGCTTGCACGCTGCTGCACACTAGCCACAATAATGGCAGCGCCAACGTAATCAGTAATTTCATAATAACCTCGTTTGCGCTCTAGGCTTTACGCAGATGATAGATAGCCGTAACCCCAAACAAATTAGGTAAGGCTTGTTTTAAGCTCTCGGCAAAGCGGCCGCTGGTGGTGACATCGCGTTTTATAATTTCGATGCCCAGGTCGGCGCACAGTACTTCAAAATCTTTAAAGGTACAGAAGTGGATGTTGGGGGTATCGTACCACTCGTAGGGCAGCAGGTCTGAAACCGGCATCCGCCCGGAAAAAGCTAAATGATAGCGGGCGCGCCAATGACCAAAATTGGGGAAGGTGACAATGCACTCTTGCCCAACCCGCAGCATTTCCTGTAACACGGTATGGGGTGCGCGCATTGTCTGCAGCGCCTGAGTCATGACCACGGTATCAAAGCTATTGTCGGCAAAGTTACCCAGGCCCTGATCGAGGTCCTGTTCGACCACATTGACCCCCTTGCCGATGCACTGGGTTATTTGTTCGGCATCAATCTCCAGCCCATAGCCGTCGACCTGGTTAGCTTGTAGGCGCTGTAGCAATGAGCCATCGCCGCAGGCGAGGTCTAAAACTCGGCTGCCGGCCTTGATCCAGGTTTGAATTAAATCTAAGTCACTTCTCATCATTCAATTCCTTTCATATACGCATCAAACACGGCTTGGTAGCGAGGGTTTGGCAGTAAAAAGGCGTCATGACCGGCCGTCGATTCAATTTCGGCATAGCTGCAGGGTTTATTAGCGGCCATTAAAGCGTCGGTAATCTCTCTGGAGCGGGCGGGGGCAAAGCGCCAGTCGCTGGTAAAGGCGACCACCAAAAACTTACACTGGGCGTGGCCAAATGCCTCTACCGGATCGTGGTTATATTCGCGGGCCAGGTCAAAATAATCCAGCGCCCGAGTCATTAAAATATAAGTATTGGCATCAAAGCTGTAGGAAAACCGCTCGCCCTGATAGCGCAGATAGCTCTGTATCTGAAATTCCACCGGCTCTTCTGTGCCCTGTTCAAAACTGCCGGAGCGCAGGTCGCGGCCGAATTTTTCTCCCATGCCATCGCCGGACAAATAGGTGATATGACCAATCATTCGGGCTACAGACAAGCCGGACTTAGGAATTTTACCGTATTTGCCATAATTACCGTCGACAAAATCCGGGTCCGAGCAAATGGCCTGGCGGGCGGTTTCATTAAAGGCGATATTCTGCGCGGTCAGCTTTAGGGCCGAGGCAATAACGATGCAGTGCCGAATGCGCTCAGGATATTCTAGACTCCAGCGCATAGCTTGCATGCCGCCTAAGCTGCCACCAATAACGGCAGCCCATTGGGCAATGCCAAGTTGGTCGGCTAGCCGGGCTTGGGAGTGAACCCAGTCGCGTGCTCGCAAAGGTGGGAAGTCCGGGCCCCAGGCCTCACCCGTTTCCGGGTTGATGGCGTTAGGGCCAGTGGAGCCACCACAACCCCCCAGGTTGTTGAGCGCGACCACATAGAAGCGATTGGTGTCGATGGGCTTGCCCGGACCAATATAGGCGTCCCACCAGCCGGGGCGAGTATCGTCTTCCTGATGGAAGCCCGCGGCGTGATGATCGCCGGACAGCGCGTGGCAAATTAATACCCCATTGCTGGCCTCGGCGTTGAGTTCACCGTAGGTCTCGTACATTAGCTGGTAATTTTCCAGCACTCGGCCGCAGGCCAGGGTCAGGGGCTGCTCGAATTTGGCAATTTGGGGCCTAACAAGGCCAACACTATCGCTTGCAAATGACATGATCAAAACAACATCTTGATGAATTTAGCCCGGCGTGTGCCAGGCTATAAAAGCGGGAGTATATCGTGCGTAGAGATTAAATGCCCAATACTAAACTGGCTACGGCATTGCTGATACCGGCGGCAGCGGCCAGGTGGCGGATAATGATCTCGCACACATGCAATACCAAAAACGCAAAAATCGGACTGATATCAAAACCGCCCATATCCGGCAGCATGCGTTTAAAGGGCCGCAAAATCGGATCCGTCAGCTGCTTAAGTAGCAGCATGATCGGGTTGCTCATATGGGCGACATTACCGGATAAGCTCATAATCAAGGAGACGATTATAAAAATAAACAAACTCCATTTATAGATCGCCACCACAAAAGCGACATTGCCTAAAATGGCCCAGCTGAGGATATGGAAGGGGTTGGCAAAAATATCAAAACCGAGAAGCAGCGCCGCCGCTACTATTAGGGTGACATGAACCAGCAGAGCCAGGACTAGCGAGGCCATATCGACCCCGAGCATGCCCGGGATCATCTTGCGTAATGGCATTAATAGCGGGTTGGTCACCTTCACCATAAACTGGGAAATAGGGTTGTAGAAATCAGCTCTTGCCACCTGCAGCAAAAAGCGGATCAGGACCAGGGCCAGAAATAGGGAACCCAGGTTTTGTAAAACAAATATACCGATTTCGGTCAACGCCGCCATGGGCAACTCCTCTTGTAGATAATGAGGCTATTAGTCTCGGGGCGGACACTAGCAGCCGTTTTTTCTCAATGTGTACATTATAGGCAAAGATTGAACTGTGACAGAGCATTTACATGTCTTAGCGCTGCCGTTGCTCACTTTGTTTGATTAATAAACGCTGCTTATTTGAATAATAGAGCCATCTCTTGGGCGCGTTTAGCACAGGCGCGCATGGCGCCGGCAAATAAACTGCGTAGGCCGTTGCCTTCAAAATATTGGATGGCCTGTTCGGTGGTGCCACCGGGAGATGTTACCCGGCGGCGCAGCTCGGCCATCTCAACATCACTATGCTGGGCCAGCGTGGCGGCGCCCAGCACGGTCTGAATGGTGAGCTGGCGGGCTGTGTCTGGGCTAAGCCCCTGCTGTACACCTTCATCTATCATGGCTTCCATGGCTAGAAAAAAGTACGCCGGGCCACTGCCAGAAACCGCGATAACCGCATCGATCAAGGCCTCGCTGCCTAGCCATTGCACCATACCCACTGCCGCCGAGATCTGTTCGGCCCAAGTTTTGTGTTGCGACAGGCAGTGTTCATTGGCAAACAGACCGGCGGCACCGACGCCCACTAATGACGGGGTGTTGGGCATAGAGCGGATAATCGGTAGCTGCTCTCCCAGCCATTGCTGCAAGCTGTCGACAGTGACGCCGGCCGCGACCGAGATGATCAACGGTTGGTGCGCCAGATAGGGGCGCAGCTCATTGGCCACCTGTTGCAACATTTGTGGTTTAACCGACAGCACCACCACATCGGCCTGCTGGGCCTGGCTATTGTCGTGGCTGATATTGATATCGAATTGCTGCTGCAATAGTTCTAGGTTGCGCATCGAGGGCGCACAGGCGGTGATCTGCTGTGGCGCAAAGTCTTGCTTTACCAGGCCACCGATAATGGCACTGGCCATATTGCCGGCGCCAATAAAGACGATGTGTTGTGGTTTAGTTGTCATTGGGCTGGGTCTCTCTGGCCAAAAATATCGCTGCCAATTCTAAGCATATTGCTGCCGGCCGCAATGGCGGCTTCTAAATCAGCGGACATGCCCATAGATAAGGTATCCAGCGGGGCGTGTTGCGGGTTTAGTTGTGGCTGTAATTGTGTCAGGGCTTGCTGCAAGCGCGCCAAGCTGATTTGTTGCTGTTCGAAGCTTGCTTGTTTTTGCGGAATCGCCATCAGGCCTCGGAGTTTTAAACCGGGTAGCTCAGCCACAATAGCGGCGGCTTGGCCAAGCTCATCTAAGCTGAAGCCCGATTTGCTGTCCTCCTGGTCCAGGTTAAGCTGCAAACAAATATTCAATGCCGGCAGTTGCTCGGGTCGCTGGGCCGATAGCCGGCGGGCAATTTTTATCCGGTCGACACTGTGCACCCAGTCAAAATTCTCACTGATGGCGCGGGTTTTGTTCGACTGTATGGGGCCAATAAAATGCCAGCAGATATCCAATTCGGCCAGGGCCTGTTGTTTATCCAGCGCCTCTTGCAAATAGTTTTCGCCAAAATCACGCTGGCCCGCGGTATAAGCCTGTTGCAGCAACTCGGCGGGTTTGGTTTTACTGACCGCCAGCAGCCGGATAGGGTGGCTGACATTGAAGTTTTTTGCCGCCGCATCAATGCGCTGGCGAACAAGATTCAAATTTTGTGAAATAGATGGCATAAAGGCCTTAATCGGGTTTGCTTTTCTGCGGGAGCTGAGCCAAAGTTTACCCCAAGGGCTAGGCTGGGGGCAGAATTTCCAGCATGTGGCCGTCATTATAAACCGTGTTATAGGAAACCTCATGGATATTACCGAACTGTTGGCCTTTAGTTCCAAGCAAGGGGCCTCGGATTTGCACCTGTCAGCCGGCTTACCTCCGATGATTCGAGTGGATGGCGATGTGCGCCGCATTAACCTGCCGCCAATGGAGCATAAACAGGTTCACGGTTTAATCTATGAAATCATGAACGATAAACAGCGCAAGGACTTTGAAGAGCAGCTGGAAACGGATTTCTCTTTTGAAGTACCTGGCGTCGCTCGTTTCCGGGTTAACGCCTTTAACCAAAATCGTGGTGCCGGCGCGGTATTTCGTACCATTCCCTCCAAGGTGCTGACCATGGAAGAGCTGGGTATGGGACAGGTTTTTCGCGATATCTGTGCTGTGCCGCGAGGCCTGTGTTTGGTCACTGGACCTACCGGCTCGGGTAAATCAACTACCCTGGCGGCCATGATCGATTATATCAATGACAATAAATACGAACATATTTTAACCATCGAAGATCCGATCGAATTTGTGCACGAATCAAAAAAATGCTTGGTGAACCAGCGTGAGGTACACCGCGATACCCACAGTTTTAGCCACGCCCTGCGCTCAGCCTTGCGGGAAGATCCCGATATAATACTGGTCGGTGAAATGCGAGATTTGGAAACCATTCGGCTGGCCCTCACCGCCGCCGAAACCGGTCACCTGGTGTTTGGCACCTTGCACACTACCTCGGCGGCTAAGACTGTGGATCGAATCGTTGATGTATTTCCCGCCGAAGAAAAATCGATGGTGCGTTCCATGTTATCGGAATCGCTGCAGGCGGTTATTTCCCAGACCCTGTTAAAGCGGCAGGAAGGCGGCCGAGTAGCCGCCCATGAAATCATGCGTGGCACCGCGGCAATTCGCAACCTTATTCGCGAAGACAAGATCGCGCAAATGTATTCCGCCATCCAAACCGGTGGCTCTCTGGGTATGCAGACTTTGGATCAATGTTTACAGGGACTGGTAGAAAAGCGCGTTATCTCCGCCGATGTGGCGCGTGAAAAAGCCCGTATGCCAGAGAGCTTTTAAACGTCTAAATCAGCTAAAGTGAAGAGTGGGTGTGATTATTCATCTGCTCGTCCGTTGAGTAGCTCCTCTTATACTTAAAAATAATATTGCGCCGCCTTGGCGCTTAATTCTGGCCGTACTCTCCCCCGCGCCCTGATCCAATTTCCAAGAACCTAGTGGTATTTAGCACTTTCTCCGTATTGTCCCCTATAAGAATAAGTCTTGTAATCGATGGCCCAGTTGCTAGCTGTGACTTGTATTGTTTTGCCAAAAGTGCGGAAAAAGGAATAGGAAATGGAATTTAAGCGGAATTTAATATCGACAGCAATATCCTTAGTTTTAACCAGCCCCTGCTACAGCTTAACGGTCGATACCGTGTTAACTGGGCAGGAAGTAAAACTTGGCAATGGTGTCAGCTTGATTATCAGTTCAAGTGGGAAAGTCATTGAGCCCGGGGGTGTGGCTATCACCGTCGAAGAGGTTGAAGCTGGTTTTATTCGCGTTGAAGAAAGTGGCTTGATTAACGGCTTGTTAGCAGGAATTGAAATAAAAGCCAATGCTCATCTCACGGAGGGCCTCAGCAACGCCGGAATTATTGCAGCTGCGCAAGGCTCCGGCATACAGGTCTCTGCTTCAAAATTATCGGGAGGCATTGAAAACAAAGCTAGCGCAACGATTTATTACACCAGCGTAAGTGCCTGTACTGGACCTTGTTTAGCCGCGGCTATCCTTACCGAAAAAGGCGCACTTGTTAAAGGTGATATTACTAACTTTGGTAACATTGCGAGTAGTAGTGGCAACCTTACTACTTTGGACGGCGGTGTTGTCATTGCCTCAAATGTCGATGCAGACGGTAGGGTGGTAAATGTTAAAACAGGTCTAAAGGGCAGCATCGACAATCGAGGGTTAATTTCTTCCGTAGTGGCCCCGGTAGCGGTATTGGGTGCCGAATTAGATGGAGATATAACTAATAGCGGAACAATTAACGCCATATTTAATGGTATAACGATTTCGGGTGCCTCGGTACAGTTGGATTCCGCCGATAATTTTTTAGGTTTTTCCCACAGCGCTGACAGGGGCGCAACTGTTACTGGCAGCGTCAAAAATAGCAGTGTCATCAATGCAGCAGGTGGCCATGGTGTTCAAATTGTGGGTAAGGTGCAAATTAAGGGTGATATTGAGAATAGCGGGAATATATATGCCAATAATAGTACCGGCCGTACGGATAATAATTTGGATCAGGGTTCGGCGATATCCATTAGTGGTGCGGCTACTACAGCTGGAAATATTATCAGCAGCCCGATATTGCAGGGTAATATAATTAATAGTGGTAATTTAGCTATCTTGAATGGATTCACTAATGCCGTTGACATAGGCAACAAGGCTATTGTTGGTGGAGTTGAGAACCTTGTGACTGGTGTTGTAGAAGCGAAAGCATCGGCTATTGCTATAACATCCGGTGCGGAACTCAAAGGTACATTGTTAAACCAAGGCAAGCTGATTGCTGGTATAGGGGCCGGAATTAAACTTAAAGCCGCAAATATCACCGGTGGGATTGTCAATGAAAAAGACGCTAGAATCAGTGTGAAAGGTCCAGAAGCTAACCCCAATACCTATCATCTCGCGGGAATTCAACTTAGCCATGGTGCAGGGCTTAGTGGTGGAATTAGAAACGCCGGCAGCATCGAACTGAATACTCATGGTGTGTTTACAGGTACATCCGGAATTATGGTGGCGTCCAATGCGGACAGTGCTGGGAAGTTAATTAATAAAACTACCACGCTTACAGGGGGGATCGATAACTCAGGCGTCATAAATTCTGGTCCTGCCGATCACACGAATAAGTATTTTGGCATCGAAGTTCGTAGCTCGGAAGTTGTCGGCGATATAAAAAACAGCGGCCAAATTTCAAGTATTGCTGGTATCTATTTGGCTGACACGATGTATGGTGATAGCGATAATTTTAATATATTTTCGGCTCCGGTCAAAGGAAGTCGTGTATTGGTTGATGGTGACATTATTAATTCTGGGAGCATAAAATCAAGCTTTTCAGGTGTACTTTTATCAGGTGCTGATTTAACTGGAAAGCTAGAAAATTCTGGTGCTATAAGTCTCGAATCATCTTCATTTGGTGAAACCTTTGCTATTTCCATCGCCAGGGGAACAATGGAAAAATTTATAAATTCTAGCAGCGGGTCTATTTATAATATAGGAGGCTATGGTTTTGTGGCGAGCCATGGAACTGTCGTTAAGAACAATATTGAAAATTTTGGCGAAATGAAAACGAGCCTAATTTCTATTGGAGTTCATGGCGGTTTAAGTGCTACGCAGAGCGGAACGGTCACTGCGTTTAATACCAAGGTTGAGGGTAGTATCATCAATACCGGTTTATTGGAATCAACCGGGGATCACGGTATTTCCATCAAGGGCAACGTTAGTTTAACTGGTGATATAGATAACCGCGGAGTTATTACAGCTAAAAATGGTTTACCTCCAAGTATGGCCGGAAACGATGGGTCGGCTATTTTTATAGGCTCTCAACTTATTGATGAGAAATACTATTCACCCATGGTGGCCGGTGCAGTTGTTAACTCAGGCACCTTACAATCATTGTTAAGGCCAGGCGGTAGCGGTAGTGGTCGGGCCGTTTTAATTGAAGATGGCAGTGTGGTTGATGGTGGGCTAGAGAATACCAGCAGCGGAAAAATTTTAGCGCTAGATGCCGGTGTACTAATTCGTGACGGTGTCACCATGGGGAGCCTAATTAACGCCGGAATTATTGAGTCCAGTGAAAATGTGGGAATACGGATTGAAACCGTCAATGATGATCAAGGGTATGGTAATACTAAAGTTAACGGCGATATCAGTAACAGCGGTACTATCAAGGCTGCCCAGCAGGGTATTTACTTACACTCCGATAGCTTGGCCCAATCACATACTGTGCTCGCCGGTAAAATTATTAACAGCGGTACTATTACCAGTAGCTATGAGTCGATAAAGGTGCTCAATGCAGAATTAAGTAGCGGCATTGATAACAGCGGCAACTTAGTTTCAAATAGTCGTGAGGCGGCCGTCCAGATAAAAGCGACTTCTTTATTAAAAGACGAATCCGTTAATATCGGTGGTGGTTTTACTAATAGCGGGACAATAGTTAACAAGGTACTTAGTTTGTTACACCCGGAAGACGCTAGTGGAACATTATATAACGAACCCGCTGCGGGATTACAAATAGAGAACGTCCAGTTAAATGGTGGCATTGACAACCTCGGCAGCATAACTTCGATGCGTACTGCGGTGCAGGTCCGCCGTAATGGCGAAGGAGGCTCCGCCGTGTCTGCAGCCACATTGGTCACTGGGGGTTTTAGAAATAGCGGCGATATAAAAAGCGCTGATCATGATGCTGTAGCGTTTTATGGTGCTCGCTTAGATGGCGGTTTTGTTAACTCCAGTAATATATTGGGTGCGGTGCACGGTGTTATAGTCTCGGGTTTATATGCCAGCTACAACAATGGCCTCATCAGTAAAATAGAAAACGAATCTAATGCCGCACTGATAGGTGATTTGATAAATTCCGGGATTATCCGAAGCTCAGGCGACCAAGCTCATTCGGGTGAAGTTGAATACGCCGCTATAGCGTTTAAGTTCGGGGCCGACCTTGACGGCCAGCTTATTAACTCTGGCCTTATTGAGGCGGCCGGAGGTGGCGTTGGTGTCTTGGTTGGTTCAGGCGGGGCTGATTTATCCGGCTTGAAATCCAGCCTCAGTGCTGTTGGTTTGAATGTCGGCGGCCTGCCATTAAGTTCCCTGCCGAAATCTAAAATTAACGGTAATATTATCAATACCGGCACGATTCGCTCGGCCAGTAATCCTGCTATATATATTGATCACGGCAGTGTGGCGGGCATTGTAAATCATGCCAGCGGAGTGATTGCGGGAGGGAATGGCTGGGCAATTAAAGTGGAGCGGGCGGCGGTTATTGACATCGACGGTGCGGCTCCTAGCAGTCTTGGTTTTATCGAAAACCATGGTCTTATAGACGGCGGAATCGACTTTGGTGATGTGGCTGGCGTATTTACTTCAGTAGGCGGAAGCTCTGGAAGTATAGTGTCAGCAAAAACTGTTAATTTAAATTTTCCCGCTGCGGTCAGCCAAAGCAGTATAACCACAATTAATGGTGATTTTAGTTTTACCGGCGATTTAAATGTTCAAGCCCAGGGCCGAGAAAAAACAAACGGCTCTAATACCAAAGCGGATACATTATGGGCAACTCAACTGCAGGTGAGCGGTGCAGCAACCTTAAATGGGGTAAGTCTAAGTGTTAACCTTATTTCAGGCGCGGATTTTGTTGACCATGGTGACGAGATAAATTTGATTGATGCAAGCAGCCTGACAACGGATATCAATCAGGCCAGTGATAACTCGGCCGTGTTGGATTTTGAGGTGGATATTCGAGGTAGTGATTTATACTTGGTCGCAAAGCGCAATGACTTGGGCAATGTGGTAAAAAAACTGGGAGCCAATACCAATACTCAAAATACCGCCAAGACCATGGAAAAAGTTACCGGCCTGATTGGTTCAGGAGCCGTCAGTCAAAATTCGGTACTGGCAAAGTTGGTCAGCGATATCGATAGCCTAGGTACGCCCGAAGAGGTAGTCAGAGCCATGCAAAGTCTGGAGCCAGAAACGGCGACTGCCAGTAGTAGTGTGGGGGGCAGTGTCAGTGCCGACAATGGTGCAGCAGCTTCGGTGGATAAACGAGTATCGGCACTGCGTGGCTTCGGTTCCGGGGTGGCTGCGGGTGAGGGTGTTGAGCCGCACGGATTCTGGCTACAGGGTTTTAATAGTGAGGCGAGCCAAGACACCCTCAATGGTATTGACGGTTTTGATAGTGACAGCGGCGGCTTTAGTCTGGGCCTTGATGCTCAGGTCGGCTCTAGCGCAGCGTCAATCGCAACCGTAGGCCTGGCATTTAGTTATGCGGACACCGACCTAGATTCTAAAGGGCTGGAGCGTAATACCGCTGTTATTGATAGCTACCGTTTAAGCTTATATGGCAGTTACCAAATTGATCAAGTATTTGTGGATGCCCAGTTGGGCTATGCCCAAAATCGGTTTGACAAGCGTAGGAATATATTTAATGGCCTTACGGCGCTCGCGAATTATGTCGGCGACCACAGCAGCGTTCGTGTACGTATTGCCAGGCCCATTAACTATGAAAGTGGTTTTAGTTTTACTCCTAAAGCAAGCCTGGCTTACCATTACCTGCGTGAGCGCAGCTATGATGAAAAGGGTGCCGGTAATGCTGGCTTACATATCGAAGGCAGCAGTGCGCAAGCTTTGCTGCTAAGTGCTGGATTTGAGATGGCGTATTCATATCAATTTGGCTCAGGAGCTTCTATCTCACCGTTGCTAGGTGTAAGTGTCCAGCACGACCTAATTGGCGATGAGGTGGAAATTAATGCTAACTTTATTGGTGTTGCTGGCACGGCCTTTCGTATAGCAGGCGCCCCGATCGAGCAGTCGGGGGTGCACGGTTTTGCGGGCCTGCGTATACTGAATCAGCAAAATCTTAGTATTGATGTTCGCTATAATTATTTAACTAAGCGAGATTATTTCAACCGTAGCTATGAGGCTAGTTTGCGCTACCGTTTTTAATGGAACGTGTCTATGTCGGTAAGGTCGTTATTGAACGCAGCGCTTATATCGTTGAGTTTGTTGGCGTGCAGCGTTTTGACCCCCCAGCAGGCGAGAGACAAAGCTTCTCGCATGGTCCACGATAATGGCGTAAAAGCTGATGTGTTAAAAAGTCGGCTATTTGAGTTGCAAACTTTCTATCGGCCTTGGCGTAGACACCGGGTTTTGCGAGTATATATAGAAGGGGATGGACGAGCTTGGCGGACACCTAACCAAGCCTCTATTGACCCTACTCCCAGGTCTATGTTGTTGCTGAATTTATTTTTGTCCGATAAGTTTAAGGGGAACCTAGCCTATTTGGCCCGTCCTTGTCAGTGGTTGGAGCAAAAGCCTAGCTCCTGCCAGCCCAAATACTGGACTTCATTGCGTTATAGCCCGGAGGTGATTTCCAGTCTTAATCATGCCTTAGATGTGTTAAAGCAAGGAAGCCAAGCTGAAAGTTTGGAGTTGATCGGTTATTCGGGAGGTGGCACTGTGGCGCTATTGCTCGCGGCTCGGCGCCAAGACGTTAATTCACTAAGAACGATTGCGGGGAATTTAGCGAATAGTTTTTTCACCCGCTACCATGGAGTCAGCGATATGCCGAAATCTCTTGATCCTGTGGATTTCGTAGCTCAACTCCAGTCTCTGCCGCAGCTACATTTTGTTGGTGGTGCAGACGACGTTATACCGGTAGAGGTTGCGGAGTATTATCATTCTAAATTAGCCTCTCCCCATTGTGCTCAATACCGAGTATTGAGCTCTGTTTCTCATTCAAGCGGTTGGCTTGAGTTATGGCCTAAGTTACTCAGCCAAAGCCTACCTTGCAGCAAGTAGCAGATTTTCCCGGCATTTCCGACTATGATTAACACATGATGATTTGGACTGGATGGCCATATAGGGCAAGTTATGGAATTTGAACGATTGTTGAACATGATGGTGGAGAAGGGAGCTTCCGATCTATTCATAACCGCAGGTGTGCCGCCTTCGATGAAGCTGCACGGCAAAGTGGTGCCGGTCACTACTACGCCCTTGTCACCGGATAAGGTGCGGGAAGTGGTCATGGGGGTGATGAACGAGGGCCAGCGGCAGGAGTTTTTACAAACCCACGAGCTGAACTTTGCCATTAGTGCCCGTGGCATTGGCCGTTTTCGGGTTAGTGCATTTTATCAGCGCAATCTGGCCGGCATGGTGCTGCGCCGTATTGAAACGGTGATTCCTAAAATTGACGACCTGGGCCTGCCCAATATTGTCAAAGACCTGGCCATGGTCAAGCGCGGCTTGGTGATGTATGTGGGCGCTACCGGTACTGGTAAATCGACCTCCTTGGCTTCCATGGTTGGCCATCGTAATGTTAATTCCAAAGGGCATATTATTTCCATCGAAGACCCGATTGAATTTATTCATCAGCACCAGGGCTGCATTATTACCCAGCGTGAGGTCGGTATTGATACCGATAGCTTTGAAGTGGCGCTAAAAAATACTCTGCGCCAGGCGCCGGATGTCATTATGATTGGCGAGGTGCGTTCCCGTGAAACCATGGAACACGCCATCGCCTTTGCTGAAACCGGTCACCTCTGCTTGTGTACCCTGCACGCCAACAATGCCAACCAGGCTCTCGATCGAGTGATTCATTTTTTCCCGGCTGACCGACACAATCAATTGTGGATGGATTTGTCCCTTAACTTAAAAGCGATAATTGCCCAGCAGTTGATTCCCACTCCCGATGGCAATGGTCGCCGTGCTTGTTTAGAGGTATTGTTAAATACCCCCTTGGCCAGTGATTTAATTCGTAAGGGCGAGGTGCATGAACTTAAAGAGCTGATGAAAAAGTCCGGTGAGCTGGGTATGCAAACCTTCGATCAGGCTTTGTACGAGCTTTATGACAACGGCGAAATCACTTACGAGGACGCCTTGGCTCATGCCGATTCACCCAATGATCTGCGCCTGATGATCAAACTGGCTTCAGAAACCGATGCCGAATATCTCTCCAATGTGGCCGATGGCTTATCGTTGGAGGGCGATGATAGCGCTAACCGCGGTGGCCGTATATTTTAATCGCTGTTGTAGCGGCTAACAATTAAGCCAGGGTTTAATTGTTAGCCCAGCTGCTGATTAAACCAGCTTTGTAAGATCAGGCGAGCGGCAATGGAATCGATTGGATTTTTACCATAATCACCATTGTGACCTGCCGCCCGAGCCTCTTCCTTGGCCTCAAAACTACTCAGCCGTTCGTCCATGAGTTCAATCGCCACGCCAAATCGACCGTGGATGCGATTGCCGAACTTGCTTGCCCGTTGGCTAAGTTCGCTGACGCTGCCATCCATATTTAGAGGTAGGCCAATAATGACTTTATGAGGCTGATACTCCGTTAATAGTTGCTCGACTTTGTTCCAATCGGGGATGCCATCGCGGGCTTTGAGTGGTGCTAGTTCGGTCGCACTTTTACCTATGTCGGTGCCGTAAGCGAGGCCGATATTCTTTAAGCCATAATCGAAAGCGAGATAATAATGCGCCATTACGCGTGCCCCGAATCGCTGCTCAGCAAGCGTGGGTCAAAACCTAAGGAGGCGACGGCCTGCTGCCAGCGTAAGTGAATTTTTGTATCAAATAATATTTTGTTTAGCGCCGGTGCGGTGAGCCAGGCGTTGTCTTGAATCTCCTCCTCCAGCTGCTCGGGGCCCCAGCCGGAATAGCCTAGAATAATTAAAAACTGGCGCGGCCCCTGGCCTTCGGCAATGTCGTGAAGTATATCTTTGGAGGTGCTTAAACAGAGCTGGTCGCTAAGTACCTGGGTGGCCGACCAGTGTTTTTCTGGGGTGTGTAAAACAAAACCTTGTTCGGTATGGACGGGGCCGCCCCGAAAAACCGGAATGGCTTTGATTGCCTCGGGAGTGGCTGCGCTGAGCAGGTCCATGGACTCCAATAACTCACCTAGGCTGACATCCGTCGCCTGGTTTACCACCAGGCCCATACTGCCGATTGGCTCGTAGTCACAGATATAAATCAGGGCGTGATCAAAATTAGGGTCTTGCAAGCCGGGCATGGCGATTAAAAAGTGTTGGTTTAGATCCAGGCTCGCTTTAGTGGCGCTCATGGGAACCTCTTGTCTGGGTTGGGGGCATCAAATAAAACCTATCAGCGGCTGGTGCTTAGTCCCGATATTTCAAAGTGCCAGGTTCGAATAATTTCAAGGCGGTCGGTGTTGTTACGAATCTCTTCCGGGAAGCGCGCAAAGGGTGACGCCAAGTGTACGATTTGTAGGGCTGCTCTATCTAGCATTTTTTGCCCCGATGAATGCAATAATTCGACCCGCTCCACTCGACCGTCGGGCATGAGGGTCACGGCTAGGCGCAAGGTCCCGGTGATGCCGTTGCGCAGGGCCTGCTCGGGGTAGTTTCGGTTACCAACAAAGACCACCTTACTGGTCCACTTACTTAAATATTCAGCGTCAATTGAGGCCTTGGTGGCGACCGAGGTTAGGCGGCGAATTCGTGGTCGCTTGGCATAGGCTTGGCGCATGCGAGCTAGCTTGGCTTGCAAGCTGGCAATTTCGGCGCTGTGCTGCAGCTGGATATTCGCCTGCCCGGTTTGAGTCTGCTGCAACTGGGCTTGGTCTTGTTCGGGGTTTATGGTCCAGCGGCTGCGACCCTGGCTGGTAATGATCTGTTGGGTTTGCGGCTGAACTTGGCTGCGTAGCATTTCCACTGGAGGGGCTATTTCACGAATTTGGGTGTCGGCGATTTGCGCCTCTTTGGTTACCGTGATTTCCTTGGCTTGCTGTTCGGTGCCGCTGGCTTGCTGGTTATGTTGCGCCAAGAAGTCGGCTTGTTTGGGGGCTTGTTTGTCGCGGTGGGTGGCGAGAGTAACATTAATACTGGGGCTGAGCCTAGGGCTAAAGTTGGCGTCAAAAACAACGCCGAAAATTAATAAGGCATGCAGCGCCACAGCCACAAAGCCGGTAAAAATTAAACGGTCGGTGCTGCTAACCTGGGCATTTAATGCCGGCTTATATGCGGTAGATATTGTGGCTGATGACATGGCAAAAAATTATAGCAGTGCTATTCCCGCTCTGGCTATCACCCTGATCAAGATAATCTCGCCGCAATGGCATCCATTAGCTGGCCGCCGATGTCGGTGCCATAAGCTGTGTCGATTTCACGTACGCAGGTGGGGCTGGTAACGTTGATCTCGGTAAGGTAATCACCAATCACATCCAGGCCGACAAAAATCAGGCCTTTTTCTCTAAGGCTGGGGCCAATCTGCTCGGCAATCCAGCGGTCACGGTCGCTTAACGGCTGGGCTACGCCTCGACCGCCGGCCGCCAGATTGCCACGAGTTTCACCTTCAGCAGGGATGCGAGCTAGGCAGTAAGGCACCGGTTCGCCATCAACCATAAGAATACGTTTGTCGCCATTGCTAATGTCAGGGATAAACTGCTGCGCCATAATGGTTTCTTGGCCATACCGGGTTAGGGTTTCCAGAATAACGCCCAGGTTTGGATCGTCGGCTTTGCAGCGAAAGATACCGGTGCCGCCCATACCGTCTAAGGGCTTAAAAATGACATCGCCATGTTGTTGGTGGAAGGCACGCAATTGTTGCTCGTTGCGGCTCACCAGCACCGGGGGGCAGCATTCGGGAAACTGAGTGGCGTAGACTTTTTCATTACAGTCGCGCAGGCTCTGGGGCTTGTTAACAATCAAGCAGCCTTCGCGTTCAGCGGCCTCAAGGATGTAGCTGGAATAGATGAATTCACTGTCGAAAGGAGGATCTTTACGCATCAATACTGCGTCGAGATCGGCAATGGGCTGGGCTTCGGCTGCCTCCAGCTCAAACCAGTGGTCGGGGTCGGCAAATACTTTTAATGGTGCCATGGTGGCCATGGCCCGGCCCTGGTCGAGATATAAGTCAGTCTGTTGCATATAATAAAGCTGCCAGCCGCGTTTGGCGGCTGCTAATAGCAGGGCCAGGCTGGTATCTTTTTTGTAGGTAATGTTGGTGATGGGGTCCATCACTATGCCGAGCTTCATGGGGCAACCTTTTGTCGATCTGGGCGAATAAGCGCAAGGGATCTTTGCGCAACGGTGATATCTTAACTTGGGGCGGCAAAGCCTTAAGTCAATGTTGCTGTCATCTTGTTGCTGTCATCTAAGTGGGCCAAACTGGATTTAAATCGAGTTTAGCTACAGAATTTTGCTCAGTTTATCAGGGCCTTTATGGCACCGGTCAAATTAATTTTTGAAAAGCCGATGCCATCGCCTATTTTTTGCGAAAACCTCGGCGGATACACAAAAGCGTAAACTATATTAACCGGAATGTGCGCTTTTGCTTATCAATTTCAATAGCTTATGGATAAAAGCTAGGATCTATGTTAAAAATCCGTGCGCTTCTCTGTGATACTGGCTATATCCGCCTTGGATTTTTTATCAGCAGTATTGTTCAGGTCGCTGCAGTGAGCTGTTTTATAGCAGCCTACTGGGGCTGAATGTGAGCGCTGGCACTGCCAACAACATACTATAAAAAGGTCATAATCCGATGGATGTAGATTTTTCCCAACTTAAGGTCATGGTGATTGACGATAGCAAAACTATTCGTCGAACCGCAGAAACCCTGCTTAAAAAAGTAGGCTGCGATGTGGTCACCGCCATCGATGGATTTGATGCCCTGGCAAAAATAGCCGACAACCGCCCAAATATTATCTTTGTCGATATCATGATGCCCCGGTTAGACGGTTACCAGACCTGTGCCTTGATTAAAAATAACAGTGAATTTAAGTCGACCCCGGTCATCATGCTTTCCAGCAAAGATGGCTTATTCGATAAGGCCAAGGGGCGAATTGTGGGCTCCGATGAGTATTTAACTAAGCCTTTCAGCAAGAGTGAACTGCTGGGCGCTATCGAGTCCCAAGTGAAGTTAAGCGAGGCTCGGGCCTAATTAAGGCTTAACAGTCCCGCCCTAAAATAAAAAAATCAAAAAGAGGTACGGAGAGTAATGGCTAGCATTTTAATTATTGATGATTCGCCCACCGAAACCCATAAGTTGACGGCGATGTTGGATAAACATGGTCATCAAGTGATTGTAGCCAATACCGGTGAAGATGGCGTGGCCAAGGCCAAGCAAGAAAAGCCGGAAGTCATATTGATGGATATTGTTATGCCTGGCCTAAATGGCTTTCAGGCTACCAGGCAGTTGAGTAAGGCGCCCGAAACGGCAGCCATCCCAGTGGTGATTGTGACCACCAAAGACCAGCAAACGGATAAAGTTTGGGGTATGCGCCAAGGCGCCAAGGCTTATTTGACCAAACCTATCGAAGAAAAAACACTGATAGAGACTATTTCCGAGGTTATGGGGTGAACCGCGGCTTCCAGGCTCTGCTGGAGCTGGCGCAAACCAGTCGACCTGGTGCCGGCCTAAGTTCTGATTTGGCCGCTGAGCAGCAGTGGCGGGGCATCGGTTTTTCCTTATTTGGTGAGCGGTTTATTGCCCCGGTGGCTGAAGTGGCCGAAATGTTAGAGCCGCCCAGTACTACCCGCTTGCCGGGTGTGCAGTCTTGGGTTGTGGGGGTGGCCAATGTTCGTGGTCGGTTGCTGCCAATCTTTGATTTGGCGGGATTTTATCAGGGTAGCCTCAATGGCCAGCGGCGCAATTATCGTGTTCTAGTCATCGAGCGCGAAGGTATATACGCCGGTTTGTTGGTTGAGCATGTTTATGGCATGCAGCAATTTGCCAAGGAAGATTTCACGGCAGATACGGTTGGCCCAACGGCCATTCAGGATCGGCTAGGCAATTGTGTGCAGGGCAGTTATACCCACAATGAAGATCAATGGCAGGTGTATAGCCCAGCCAAACTATTACAGGACCCGCACTTTTTAAATGCGGCCTTGCACTAGGCTGACGCAGCAAGGTTAGGGCGAGTTGACCCGTTAAGTTGGTCGCTTCGGCTTTACTGGGTAGGCAGTTTCAAAATTACATTAATAACAATCACCGCGGGCCTTAAAAACCGCAGGTGAAAACAATGCAAATGGGGCAAGCATGAGTAAGAACTCGCGAAATATAACGCTTTCACTGCGGGAGAACCCGTTGATGGCCGTGTTGGTGGTGGTGCTAGTCGCCTCACTGGTGGCCATGGCGGCCAGCTTCTACCTGGTGCTGACCGGAGCAGCTAAAGATCAGCAGCAACTTCAGCTCAGTGCTGAAATGCGGGCCCTGTCTTATCGCTTGACTTCGTTGTCGCGGGAATCCACTGCGGGCGATGAAAAAGCCTTCGGGGAATTAAGCCGAGTTGTGGCGAGCATGGACGGCACCTGGCAAACACTGCGCAATGCCAATGCCGGTGAAGCCATGATGGAAAAACAGTACGGTGATTTTGAACAGGTCTGGCAGCGAGTAAAGCGCAATGCCGGGGCGATTGTAACCAACAAAGACACCATCATCTTCCTTAATGATGTAGCCAGTACACTTAACCAGTCATTGCCAGAATTACAGCTGGAGCACAACAATATTGTTGAGATCCTGCTCGAGAGCCGGGCCCCAGCCGACCAAGTGGCGGTAGCCCAGATGCAGTCCTGGCGAGCAGAGCGTATCGGTCGAAATGTCGATAAGATGCTGCGCGGTGGCGCCGATGCCATGGATTCGGCGGATCAGTTTAACCTTGATGCCAACTTATTTGGTAAGGTATTGGGTGGCATGAGTGCCGGTGATAGCACCATGAGCATCACCCAGGTAACCGACCCCGACGCGATTGAGAGTCTGGCGGAAATTAAAGAGCTGTTCGATTTTGTAAGCTCCTCAGTAAAAGAAATTTTTGAAGCTTCGCCGGCCCTGTTTAAGGCTCGTCAGGCCGCCGATGCGCTGCTGGATGATTCACCGGTACTGCTAGAAACCTTGAGTGAATTATCCTCGGGTATCGATTCCGCCGCTAGTCAGCGCCAGCCCAACAATATTACCATTGCTGTTTTTGCCCTGATTTCAGTTATCTCCATGGTCATCATCGGTGCCCAGCTGCTACGCGCCGCCAGGAAGCGTCTAGAAGAAGAAGCCGAAACCAACGAGCGTAACCAGCAGGCCATTCAGCGTTTGCTGGATGAAATTATCGATTTGGCGGATGGTGATTTGACCACCGAGGCCACAGTAACCGGTGACTTTACCGGGGTAATTGCCGATTCGATTAACTATACGGTCGATCAGCTGAGAATCTTGGTTTCCAACATTAACGAAACCTCGGTAGAGGTATCCAGTGCCGCCCAGAATACCCAGCAAACCGCGCTGCACCTGGCTGAAGCTTCCGAGCACCAGGCCCAGGAAATTGCCGGCGCCTCGGCGGCGGTAAATGAAATGGCAGTCACCATTGACCAGGTGTCAGTTAACGCGGCCGAGTCCGCCGGGGTGGCCGAGCGTTCGGTAACCATCGCCAGCAAAGGCGCCGAGGTGGTGCAGGACACCATCGAGGGCATGGATACCATTCGCGAACAGATTCAAGACACTTCCAAACGGATTAAGCGCCTGGGTGAATCGTCTCAGGAAATTGGTGACATCATTAGTTTGATTAATGATATTGCCGACCAAACCAACATTCTAGCTTTGAACGCCGCCATTCAGGCTTCGATGGCGGGGGACGCCGGTCGAGGTTTTGCCGTGGTAGCCGACGAGGTACAGCGATTGGCTGAGCGTTCAACGGCGGCCACCAAGCAGATTGAATCACTGGTCAAGGCGATTCAGAACGATACCAACGAGGCTGTAACCTCGATGGAGCAAACCACAACCGAGGTGGTTAAAGGCGCGCGCCTAGCGCAGGATGCCGGTGTCGCACTAGAAGAAATTGAAAGTGTATCAAGCAACCTAGCTGAACTGATTCAGAGCATCTCCAATGCTGCTCGCCAACAGGCTTCTTCTGCCGGTCATATTTCCAACACCATGAACGTGATCCAAGAAATCACGTCACAGACCTCATCGGGTACCAGTGCCACGGCGCAATCGATTGGTAACCTCGCCGATATGGCGACTGATTTGCGCGAATCGGTGGCGGGTTTCACCTTGCCGGTTGACGGAGCTGGAGCGGGCGAGTCGATTGACATTGAGCAAGACCCGCAAGCGATAACGGAAGAGTTAGACTTGGAATTGGAGCAAGACCAAGCCAGCGAAACGGATAACGCCGATATGCTGGCCGAAGTGGATGAGTTTGAACATGACTCGTCTTTCGGCGATGACCTAGACCTTGACGATAGCGCAGCTACAGATGCAACCGGGGTCGATGATTTACTGGAAGAGTCATTATTAGAAGGCGCCCAGTTTGACTCAGAGGAATATAAAGTTTAGCGGTAATTGAACATGTCGTGGTCATTAACGCAGCCCTTGGCTCTGGATGAGCAGGAATTTAATCGTTGGCGAAAATTATTGGAAGCGGAAACCGGCATTGCCATGAGCCCGCATTTGCGCCGGTTTATGCAAAACCAGATTAGCAAACGCATTCAACAGCTTAAATGCGAAGGCTACGACGAATATTTCCAGCTAATTAATAAGGGTATTGCCGGACGTATGGAGTGGCAGTACCTGGTGGATAAGCTGGTGGTAAGCGAAACCAGCTTTTTTCGTCACCCGGCATCGTTTGCTTTTGCGCGGCAAGCTTTTGCCCGCCAAATTAACCGCGCTGGTAGTTTTGATATATGGAGTCTGGGCTGTGCCAGTGGTGAGGAGCCTTATTCACTGGCAATGGTAATGGAACAAGAGCTGGCGTATCAGCACAGCGCCAAGCGCTACAGTATTGTTGCCAACGATATTAGCCGCAAGGAAATTACGGCAGCCCGTCTTGGTATATATAGCGAATCGCAGCTGCAGCCATTAACTGAAATTCAGCGCGCGAGTTATTTTGAATTGGTGGCGAAAAATCGCTACCAAATAAGCGAGAAGCTAAAACAGCGGGTTTGTTTTAGTCAGGCCAATGTTATGGAAATTAATTCCATGCCGGTAGTGCCAATGGATTTAATTTTCACCCAAAATATGTTGGTGTACTTTCGTAAACCCCAGCGGTTACGTATTTTGGACTATGCAGTAGGACGGTTAAAGCCTGGCGGTTATTTGCTGCTCGGCTTAGGTGAGGTGCTGAATTGGCAGCACCCCGAAATGGTCCTGCAAGACATACCAGGTGTGCAGGTTTATCGCCGCACCAATAACAACGAGGAAACTTCCGTTGATGGAAGATAATCATGATTTAAACGCTTTAGACTGGTTGATAGATGAGATAGACGACTCTCTGCAACAGTCGCGTAAATCTTTAGAGGCGTTTGTCGATGAGCCTCAAGACAATACTCGTTTACGATTTTGCTTAACTCATTTACACCAAGTTCACGGCAGCTTGAAAATGATGGAGTTGGGTAGCGCTTGCCTGCTTGCCGAAGAAATGGAGCAGCTGTGTCAAAACTTGCTCGATGGTGAGTTGGCGGCAGACAAATTAGTGCTCGACACACTTATGCGGGCATTGATATTGCTGCCGCAATTCTTGCAGCAAATGCGCCTTAACGACAGCTTTCATTCGGCCTTAGTTTTCCCATTGGTTAATGAGCTGCGAGCGGCTCAAGGCAACTCCTTATTAATCGACTCGCTTGCCTTCAAGCCTAATTTACAAGCGCTAAACCAAACCTTGGGCAAGCCGCCAAAAATTATAGCGCAGCCGCAGCAGTTTGCAGAAATCTGTAAAAAGCTACAAAAAATGTTTCAGTTTGCCGCCGCTAATGCGCTGCGCGGCGTCAATCTAGAAGATAATCGCGAATACATCAACAAAGCTTTTATGCGTCTAAAAGCCATTAGTCAGGGCTCAAATGCATTCCACCTTTGGGATATAGCCAAGGCCTGGTTGGACACTTTAGATAATGACGACTTGGCTCAAGGCTTGGCAGTGAAAGCGCTTATGCGGCATTTGCATAAAGAGCTAAAGCGATTGGGTAGCGAAGGGCCGGAGCATTTACAACAGCCTCCGGGAACCGAATTAGTTCGTACTTTATTATTTTATTTAGCCTGCTCTGATTCAGAGCTGGAAACCGTACAGGCGATTAAAACAAGGTTTAATTTGTCTATGGCGTTTGGCGATGGTGTGGATATCCATGCCAGCAATGCCAACCAAATTAATGCGGTACAGTCGGTCAGCCAGGTAATTAAAGAAGAGCTGGAACAAATCAAACAAGTACTGGCACAGTTGGAACAGGACTTGGGTCTCGGTGAAGACATTAGGCAGGCGCCGCAGGTTTATCGCCGGGTAGCGGATACCATGTCGGTGATGGGTATTCCGGTATTGCCACAGCAGTTGGTTGCACAGGGAGAAAAGTTACAGCAAGCCATCAGCAGTGATTCTATTTCAGATGAGCTGATTATTGACCTGGCTCAGCAGTTGATTGAAGCGGAACAAAAGCTGGATATTATTGCCGCCACCGGCAATGTCGATGCCGATCTGGACGATACAGCGATGACGGCGATTCGTATCGACGACGCTCAGCGCGCGGTAGTGGCCCAGGCACTGCCTGCACTCGAGCAGGTAAAGCAGAATATTGTTGAATACATTACTTCCCAGTGGCAGCTAAAGTTCTTGCAAGATACGCCAGCCTTGCTGCGTGAAATTGCCGGTGGTATTGGCATTATACCGTTGACTCGTTCGGCAAAGATTCTAGCAACAGCAGCGGCCTATATTGAACAAAAATTATTGATCGGTGAAGCCGGAGTACCCCAGTGGCTAGAGCTGGATACTTTGGCCGATGCGATTTCCAGCGTCGAGTATTATCTTGAGCGATTGCGCGGCAACGCGGAAGAGGTGGACGACCAGTTACTGGATATCGCCGAAGACAGTTTGGCCGGGCTGGGGTATAGCGTCGATCAAGACTATCAAGTTTCAGGGCCAGAATTAGAACCAGCAGCGGAGGCAATCGAATTACAATCGAGCACTGAAGACTCGGTATCTGCTACCGCTGAAGGCTCATTATCTGCCACCGCGGAAGGCTCATTATCTGCCACGGCTGAAGGCTCTATCCAAGAGCTTGAAATCGAAGCCGGCGATGACGAAATTGATGAGGAAATACGTGAAATATTTATCGAAGAGGCAGCTGAAGTTATTGCCGCCATTGATGTTTATTTTCCGCGTTGGGCGGCCAATTTTGAGGACGTCGAGGCGCTTACAGAATTCCGCCGGGCCTTTCACACGCTGAAAGGCAGTGGCCGAGTGGTAAGAGCTGAACAGGTTAGCGAGCTAGCCTGGTCAGTAGAAAACCTATTAAACCGAGTATTAGAACGATCCTTGCCAGCGGATATAGCGCAAATAGAGCTGATCAAGCAGGTACGTGTTTTACTGCCAGATTTGATGAGCGAGTACGAGCACCGAAAGCCACCGCAACACCGGCAGGCGCAGGAAAAATTACAGTCCTGGGCCGAGCAATTGGCAGCAGGTGAAACGCCTACGGCACTGTTACTGGATATCGAAGCCGAGCAAGCTGCGCAACAATTGGCCAGCCTCGAAGCGGATGCGCAAGCTAAAGCGCAGGCTGAGTCTGAACTTAGTGAAGAGCTGCAAGAGCAGTACCAGCTGTGGGATATTTTTGTCAGCGAAGCCAAGGGACATATTGCTACCGCGCTAAAATTTATCGACCAGTGTCAGGCTCAAATACCCGTTTATCAAGCCCCCAATGATGCTATGCAAAGAGCCCTACATACCTTAAAGGGTAGCGCTCATATGGCCGGGGTTACGCCATTGGCAGAAATGGCCACGCCGTTGGAAGGCCTGGCCAAGGAAATGCGTAACTACCAAGTGGCAATGAATGAAGACAGCTTGGCGCTGTTTTCTGATGCCTGCGAATATATAAGTGTTGGCCTGACCCAAATCTCAGCCCGCCAAGATATCGATATCCCGGAGCGCGAGATGTTCTTGGCTCGAGTAGCCGAGCAGTACGAACTTAACGTCGGTCACTTGATCAGTAGTGATAACGGGCTGCCGGGCAATTCCGCAGACCCAAGCCAGCTGCTCGATTTTATGTCGACCGGTGCCGATTTACTATTAGATGCCGATCGTTTGTTAGTCAGCTGGCGCAGTGGTGGCCCAGAGCCTGATTTGGCACGGTTACAAGCAGAATCAAAATCACTCAGTGAAGCTGCGCGTAGCGCCAAGCTACCACAAATCTATCAGCTGTCAGAAGTTTTAGAAAAAATTCACGGCAACTTGAAGGTCGAGTCCAACCTGAGCGAAGAGCAATTCCGGCAATTAGAAGCGGCCCACGAAAAAATACTGGACGGTCTTGATGCGGTTGCCGCGACTCAGGAGCTGGCTGAGCCAGAACCTGAATTATTAGAGCAGTTACAGCAGCTGGCCGATAAATTAGAGCTAGAGGGTCTTGAGTCGGCGCCAATAGTATTGCCAGAAACTGAGGCATTACTAGAAGCTGAGCCAGAGCCAGAAGCAGAGTCAGAAGCTGAGGCAGAAGCTGAGGCAGAAGCTGAGGCAGAAGCTGAGGCAGAAGCTGAGGCAGAAGCTGAACCAGGAGCTGAGGCAGAACCAGAAACTGAAGCAGAGCCGCCCAGCGTAGCGATTCAGCATGATCGTAGCTCCGAGCAGGCGCTCGAGCGTTTGGTCGCAGCACCGGTACAAAATTATGTGACTGATATCGTCACTGAAGACGATGACGAGGTCGATCCAGAAATTCTCGCTATCTTTGAAGAGGAGGCGACTGAGCAGCTGGAGGCGATTGAAGAGTTGATCCACAGCTGGGAAGCACAGCCCGCCAAGAACGAATATGCCGATGAGCTCAACCGTGTATTGCATACTTTAAAAGGCGGAGCGCGGCTGTCAGGTTTAATGGACATCGGTGACCTGGCGCATGAGTTTGAAACCTATATCGAGGCCAACCAGCGCGATATAAAACCAGAGTTTTTTGCCGAGCTGCACGATTATCAAGATCGTTTGATGAGCTTGTTGGCCGAAGTTCAGGACGAAGATACGCCCTCCGTGCTGGCAACCGCCGAAGCCCTGGTGCAAGAAAGTATCGAGCAAAACCAAACGCCATCGACGCCAATGACGCCGGTGACGCTGGAAACCACCGCGAAGCCAGAGCCCGCCACTATATTAGCTGCTCAGCGTTCGGCCCCTCAGGAACTGGTTAAAGTTCCGGCCGAGTTGTTGGAAGAGCTGGTTAACCTGGCCGGTGAAACGTCGATAGCCCGTGGTCGTATGGAGCAGCAAGTGACCGACTGGGGCATGTCCCTAGAAGAAATGAATTCCACAATTTTACGCTTGCAAGAACAGCTGCGCCGCTTGGATATTGAGACCGAGGCGCAGGTATTGTTTCGCCAGGAGCAAATGCAGCAGCTGGATGATTTCGACCCGCTGGAAATGGACCGTTATTCTCAGTTGCAGCAGCTTTCTCGCTCGCTGGCCGAGTCCGCTTCGGATTTGATGGATTTAAAAACCACCCTGACGGAAAAAACTCGCGATACTGAAACTTTGTTGTTGCAGCAGTCCCGCATTAATACCGACTTGCAGGAAGGCTTAATGCGCTCCCGCATGGTACCGTTTTCCCGCATGGTGCCACGTTTACGTCGTATTGTTCGGCAGGTAGCAACAGAGCTGGACAAACAAATTGACCTTGAAATGGATAACGTTGAAGGGGAGCTGGATCGCTCGGTATTAGAACGCATGCTCAACCCCTTGGAGCATATGCTGCGTAATGCGGTCGACCATGGTATTGAATCCGCCGAGCAACGTAGCGCAGCCGGCAAATCTGCCGTGGGGCGTATCGCTCTTAGCTTGTCCCGCGAGGGTGGCGATGTAATTTTACGCCTGGCCGATGATGGCGGCGGAATCGACCTGGAACGGGTTAAACAAAAAGCCATCGAGCAAGGCTTGATGAGCGCAGACGCTAAGTTAAACGATAAAGACCTGCTGCAATTTGTTCTGCATTCTGGCTTGTCTACGGCCGAGTCAGTGACACAAATTTCCGGTCGCGGTGTCGGCCTAGATGTTGTCGCCAGTGAAATTAAGCAATTAGGCGGCTCGCTCAGCATTAATACTGTATTGGGGCAGGGCACGGAATTTATTATTCGTCTGCCCTTTACCGTGTCGGTTAACCGCGCCTTGATGGTCAATATCGATGATGACTCCTACGCCATACCACTAAATACAATTGAAGGTATTGTCCGGGTCAGCCCATTTGAATTAGAGCATTACTATCAAGATCCGCAGTCACGATTTGAATACGCCGGTGAAAATTATAAAGTTCGCTATATGGGTGAAATGCTAAATACCGGTGCCCAACCAAAACTTGAAGATCAAATTTTGCCGCTGCCTGTTGTTTTGGTAAGAACCCAAGAGCATGTGGTTGCCATCCAGGTGGATAGTTTGGCCGGTAGCCGTGAGATCGTGGTGAAGAGTCTCGGTCAACAGTTTGCCGGCGTGCAAGGCTTGTCAGGTGCCACCGTAACCGGTGATGGCTCGGTGGTCATCATTATTGATCCTATCGCTTTGATTCGTCGCCAGGAAGCGCTCAATTATATGCCGCAGGCCAAGGCCCAAGCCGAGGCCAAGTTGGTAGTGGAAGACCCGTTAGTGATGGTAGTGGATGATTCAGTGACGGTGCGTAAGGTTACCAGCCGCTTACTCGAACGCGAAGGTTATCGTGTTATCACCGCCAAAGACGGGGTAGAAGCGATGCACCTGCTGCAGCAAGATGAATTGCCGAGCATTATGTTGTTGGATATCGAAATGCCGCGGATGGATGGTTTTGAAGTTGCTAAAAACGTCCGCAGCAGCCGTCGATTACAGCAGTTACCCATTATTATGATTACTTCCCGCACCGGCGCCAAGCACCAAGAACACGCCTTGGAATTGGGTGTTGATAAGTATATGGGCAAGCCCTATCAAGAGGATGCTCTGCTGCAAAATATCACCGAGTTAACGGCTGTCGCACCACAGCAACAGCTAGGTTAATGCTTGATGACAGACTCCGTTTCAGGCCTGCGAGTCGGTTTGGTTACCGGTACCATGGCACAGCAGCAAACTTTGCAGCAAATGTCGCAGCAGCTGGGAGTCGAGGTCAGCACCAGTTTGCTGGCTTACCAAACCGAGTGGCAAAGTTGGCTGGATAAAGACCAGGTCGATGCCTGGTTGATTTGTGTTGACTGGGAGCAAGAGGGTGCCGGCGCCTGGAGCAAAGATTTAGAAAGTTGGTTGCTACAGGTACCGCAGCCGCTGATTATTGACGAAGCGGAAATGCCTGAACCGCAAAAGCCCGAATACCAAGAATGGTTGCAGCGTTGGCGAGAAAAGTTACGCCAAATTCCCGGCCCACATAAAGAAGTGGTCAGTTGGCCCAAGCAGGTATGGTTGTTGGCGGCTTCCACCGGTGGCCCAGAAGCGGTCGGTGAATTTTTGGCGGCGTTACCGCCTAATTTAGACGCGGGCTTTATTTATTTGCAGCATACCCAGCAAGCGGCCGAGGCTCATTTGCTTCGGGTGCTTAACCAAAAGAGTCGTTACCCCATATTTTTGGCCGAGCAGGGGCGTGCATTAAAGCCCCAGCAGGTGATGATGCTCAGTAGCCGCAAAGCGGTAAAGCTTAATTCCCAGGGAATTTTTATTGAGCAAGAGGAAGCTTGGGAGGGTATTTTTGCTCCCTCGATTGATCAATTCATTTGTAATTTTATGCATAATTTTTCACTGCAGAATAATGGCCCGGTAAGCGGCGTGATTATTTTTAGTGGTATGGGAGAGGATGGCGCTGCGGCCTGTCGCTATGCCAAGCAGCGCGGCGCCAAGGTGTGGACCCAGGACCCGGAGTCTTGTGTTAGCCCTTATATGCCTATTGCCGCCGCCGAAGCGGTAAACGTTGATTTTAGTGCCAGCCCGAGAGTTTTGGCGCAACAATTAGCACACACCCTATAGTCGTCGTTGTCGTCGATAGCTCGACGCGATAAATATAAAAGGTTTTATTATGGAAGCCCTCACTCAAGTTCAAGCCGACGAAGAAATTCCAGCCTTGCTGGTACCTGTCTTAGGTATGACCGTATTATTGCCGACAGTATCGGTGGCGGAACTGGTGCCGTTTCGTAAAACCCGATTTTTAGCCCGCACTGAGGTTGATCTTGGTTTGTGGGGTTACTACGAATGGCGCGATCAAAAAGTGCCGCTGCTATGCTTTGAACAAGTTAATGGCTTGGCCGCCTCCAGCTTAGATGAGTATCACCAGGTAGCCATTATTCACGCTACCGGAGTAAATAAAGAAACTGCCTATATCGCCGTGTTGGCTCAGGGTATTCCCCACGTGGCTCGGGTAAAAGCTGAAACAATTGATGAGAATACGGCGGCCTCAGAGCTGCCTTTTAGTACGCTTTCGGTTCTGGTTGACGGGCGCGAAGCCGAAATTCCCGATGTTGCCAAGTTAGAATCTTGGCTGGCCGAGCTGGACGCTCAAGCGGAATAACTTAAGCCAAACGCTGCCTCAAGCTGGGCTGGGGTTAACTAAAATCACCCCAAAGATATTGGGCCAGGCTTAAAGCGGCGATGGGTGCGGTTTCGGTTCGCATGACTCTGGGCCCCAACGTCAGGGCGTTAAAGCCTTGTTGCTCAGCTTGTGCAATCTCATTCTCACTCAGGCCTCCCTCTGGGCCAATCAAAAAGCAGCAAGATTGCGGCTGAGAATAGTCCTGCAAATTCTTGTCGCTGCGGTGGTGCAACACCAATTTCAAATCCTGTTGGCTGTGGTTCAAAAAACTCGTTAGGGTCTGCGGCGGTCTGATTATAGCTAATACATTGCGCTGGCTCTGTTCACTGGCGCTAATCGCTATTTGCTGCCAATGCTGAATTTTTTTATCCAGCCTAGGGCCACTGAGTTTAACTTCGGTGCGCTCGCTAAATATTGGGCTGATAGTCGTCACCCCAAGCTCAGAGGCTTTTTGGATAACCTGGTCCATACGCTCACCGCGAGAGATGGCAATGCCCAGTTCGGTTTCGAGTGGCGACTGGCGGTCGCCAGCTTGAAACTCGTTGATAAGCACTTGAGTGATTTTTTTATTCTGCTTTGCAATTGTCGCCGAGTATTCGCCACCCTGACCATTAAACAGTATTAGCTCACGGCCAGGTCCCATTCGCAGCACTTTAGCAACATGACGGGAGGCCGCTTCGTTCAGTTCAAGCGGGCTGTTGGCCTGCAAGTCTTGCGGAGTGTAAATTCGAGGTATACGCATAAATAGTTAGCTGAAAATAAACAATAATAGAATGGCTGAGGCAGATAGTAGCAGTTGCCAGGCTGGCTTAATACCGGCTTTAAGCGAGTAGTGTTTAGTTTTATTGGAGTAAGTATGACAGGATAAAGCTGGCAGCAACGAGACTGTGCTCGCCGCTGCCGGCTTGATAGTAGGCTTGGCCTAGGGGCTAAGCTTGTTCACCCAATAAATTCAAAAGAATTTGAGCGTTAGGCTGGGCCTGGTTCATGGTATAAAAATGCAAGCCCGGGGCGCCGTTGTCCAATAACATTTCGCATAAGTCGGTGATCAAATCTATGCCGAAAGCTTTGATGCTGTCGTTATCATCGCCAAAGTCTTCCAGCCGTTTGGCCATCCAGCGAGGTATTTCTGCGCCGCAGTTGGCACTGAAGCGCGCCAAATTTTGATAATTCAAAATGGGCATAATGCCTGGAATTATCGGCTGATCAATACCAGCTGCCTGGCATTGGTCTACAAAATAAAAATAGGAATCAGGGTTGTAGAAGTATTGGGTAATCGCGCTGTTGGCACCGGCGTCAAATTTACCCTTTAAATACTCTATATCCTGGCTATAACTTTTTGCTTCCGGGTGTATTTCCGGGTAGGCCGCCACTTCCAAATGAAAGTGGTCGCCAAAATTCTCGCGGATAAAGGCCACTAATTGATTGGCATAAACCAGCTGTGAAGCACCGCCCATGCCTGAGGGCATGTCGCCACGTAAGGCCACAATACGGTTAACCCCGGCGTCCTTATACTCTTGCAATAACGCCTTGACGGTCGCCTCATCATCACCACCAAAGGAAAGGTGCGGTGCGGCGGCATAGCCAGCATTAATGGCGTCAATCACAATATCTTTGGTGCTCTCGCGGGTAGACCCGCCGGCGCCATAGGTAACGGAGTAAAACTCCGGTTGGAATACTGCCAGCTCTTCTCTGACTTTAATCAGTTTTTCCTTTCCCGCGTCGGTTTTAGGTGGGAAAAATTCAAAACTAATCTGAATATCTTTTTCGGTATCGCTCATGTCGGTTCCTGCAAGTGTAGGCTTGAATTGGCTGGGCCAAACGTATAATTGGCCCAGCCATCCTACTTTTTGGTATTAGTACTTATAGCTTTCTGGCTTAAACGGGCCATCAACATCTACCTTGATGTAGTCAGCCTGGGTGGTGGTTAACTTAGTTAACACGCCACCAAAACCAGCAACCATATCGGCGGCTACTTCTTCGTCCAGCTTCTTGGGCAACACCTTAACGTACAAAGCCTCTTTCTTATCGGCTTCGCTCAGGTCGGCGAACTTGCGGTCCCACAGGTAAATTTGTGCCAGTAC
>Ga0209395_1000168_pt1 | contig 99380 bp, 84 predicted proteins | sample GOMGulsemesocosm_3_FD_184635 | JGI IMG/M metagenome (GOLD analysis project Ga0209395, IMG submission 184635) | Methane-oxidizing microbial communities from mesocosms in the Gulf of Mexico - GOM9D Gulf of Mexico (SPAdes) (version 2) | ecosystem: Environmental > Aquatic > Marine > Cold seeps...
GCGTAATAAACTTTGCCAAGACTTTCGTTCTTTTTCTAATAATAGTCGCTGCGCTGAGGTGATCAAAAACAACTGATGTTGTTTTCCTTCACTTAAAAAATACTCCTTGAAAAGAAAGTGTTCTCCCTTAAGTTGAGGTTGTTCGAAATCAAGAATACCGCTTTGTGCTTCACTAATGGTTTTCCCTATCGCTAAGCTAGTGAATAATATATGAGCTTGCTTAGACATATCTATTTGTAACAGTTTCTGCGCAGAGTCATTTGCCATAACAATTCGACCTTGTTCATCAACCGCTAAAACCATCGCATCCATTTGCTGCATGATACGCTCAAGCAACTGCCGGCTTTCTTTTGCTTCAATTTTACTCAAAGCCAAAGTATCTGCGAGATTATTTACTAAAGTGAGTAGCTCTTGAAAAGCCTTATTATCTTGTTCTCTTCCTCGCAAACTATAATCACCATCGATCATTGACTCGATAATATTAGCCAAAGTTCTAATCTGTTGCTGGGAACGTTGCTCAGAAATGACGACGGTAAAAAGGGTAATTAATGCCAAAACTATTATAATAAAAGCAATTAAATAAGCCGATACATTCGCTAAAACTAAAGCAATAGTTGTAATAATTAAACAAGGTAAACACAACACCAATGCCAATAGGCTATGATCGTTTTTTTGTTTTTTCTTTGATTTAGTCAAGACCATGTTTACTCATACGACGATAAAAACCACTGCGACTTAACCCTAAAGATTTTGCCGTTTCTGTCGCATTGCCCCGATGATATTTTAAGCGATTCACCATGGCGAGCTTTTCTATTTCATCTAAAGACAATGACGAGCTGCTGGTCATATTTTGGCTTGTATTTGTCTCTTGTTCATTGGCTGAAACATGGATATTTTCAAGTAATAAGTCACGGGCACTTATGGTTGATTTTTTACAAGTAAACAGCAATTTTTCCATCAAATGGCTTAGCTCGCGAATATTACCCGGCCATGGATATTGTTGTAATTTTTCAATGGCTTCAAGGGATAACTCAGGTGCTGAAATATTATATTTACCGCTAAAGCGTTGTAAGAAATGCTTTGCCAGTGGCTCAATATCTTCAATGCGTTCGCATAACGAAGGAATGCGCAGTTGAATAGTATTTAACCGGTAAAATAAATCTTGGCGGAACTGTTGTTCGCTAATAGCTTTTGGTAAGTCGCAGTTGGTCGCTGAAATGATACGTACATCTGCGGTTAAAGGCTTACTACTTCCGATAACTTCGAACTTCTGCTCTTCTAAAACACGTAGTAATTTAGCTTGCTGAGCTAAAGGAATATTAGCGAGTTCATCTAAAAACAATGTTCCTTGCTCTGCCATTTCAAAACGGCCTATGCGATTTTCTTTAGCATCGGTAAATGCACCTTTGAGGTGACCAAACATTTCACTTTCGAATAGACTTTCAGGAATAGCGCCCATATTTACTGGGACAAATGAGTTATCTGCACGTGATGACCGCTGATGCACATATGAAGCTAACATACTCTTACCAGTACCATTATCACCAGTAAGTAGAATACTCATATCACTTTTGGCTAGCTCTTCTAAAGAAGACAACAGTGTTTTCATTGCAGGAGATTGCGCAACAATGCCATTATTATCAGGAAACGATTGCGAACGCAGCAATTTATTTTCTTGGTTAAGTCTATTAAGCTTTTTGTCGATACTCGCCAATTTTAATTGAGTATTGATAGCGCTGAGCATACGCTCATTATTCCATGGTTTTTGTATGAAATCTTTTGCTCCCGCACGCATCGCATCAACGGCAATATCAATGGTCGCCCATCCGGTCATAACAATAATGGGAAGACTTTCATCAATTTGTTGAATAGCTTCGACTAACTGTAATCCTTCGCTACCAGAGGTGGTATCTTGCTGAAAATTCATATCAATCAAGACAAGGTCGACACTTTCACGTTTGAGGTTTTCTATGACGGCGTTAGGGGTTGTCATCGCCAAAATATCGAAGTTCTCTTCCGAAAGCATATATTTTAAGCTGGCAATAATATTGAGATCATCATCAGCGATTAAGATTTTTTTATTTTTCACAATATTTATATTTAGCTACATAGATTAATTTGAGTATATCGCCCTAATCATTAGGGCGATAGTATTTACTTTAAAACCATTTATTCATAACGTAATGCTGAACTCGGTTCCATTTTAACCGCTCTGCGTGTCGGCGCATAAATCGCTAACATGACAATAACAGATAAGCCGATGACCACAGATATCGCTAAGACAAAGTATAAATAAGCCGGAAATATTCCTTCTGACATTTTATTAAAACCAAAGGCGATTAAGACAAAAATAACCAATGCTAACCCAAGCCCTTTAATAAGTTGTTTTGCTCCTTGCTTTAAAAACATATTAATAATGCTTTTGTCTGTTGCGCCAACGGCACGTCTTATTCCGACTTCGTGAGTACGTTGTGCAACAGAGTTTGCGGTTAAACCATAAATACCAACCAGTGCTAACATCAGCGCAAAAAAGCCAGTGCCAAAAGTGATGTTTGACGTTAGTTTCATAATGTCACGCATTAATCCTCTATTCTTTTCCGCAGGTTGCACCGAGTAAAATAAATCAATCGTTCGGTCTGTTTTATACAAAGCTTGATAAAATATTTCTTCGGTATTAATTAACTCACCCGCAATACGGTAATAGACGATTTGAAAAGGTGTCATAAACTGTAAGCCTGAAATATAGATTTCATCAGCACTATCAAGCTTGCCGAGCATGGTTCTAGGGTTCATGCGATTAGTCACTACACCAACAATAAATAGCTTTTCATCATTTTCGTCTACTTTAAGTTGAAAGCTTTTCCCGACAACAGACTCCCCTGGCCAATAACGATTTGCCATTGATTGGCTAATTATGGCCACTTTGCGATTACCTTCTTTATCTTGATGGTTAAAGAAACGCCCATCAACAAGGTTAACCCCTACCGTATCTGTGCTGCCTATAACGCTGAGTGTGTCGACGGTTGGTTTACTATGCTCATCGGCATAATCAATACCCTCTAATGTTAAAGGGAACATGCCTAACCAGTTATTAAGCACTACATTTTCTACACGAGGATGACTTTTAATATCAGCGATTAAATTTTGGTAAAAAGCGATTTGCTGTTGTGACTCTGGATATTTGTTTTCTGGTAAGCTCAGACGAGCAGTCATCACATTGCTGTAATTGTCACCCATCTCTAAATTGATCATTTTATGCGATACATAGCCAGACATAGCACCAACAAGCATTAGAATCGCCACTAAGAAAACTTGTGTGGTTACTAAAAATCGTGATAATCGTCCTGCTTTTTTACCTTGTGCGCCACGAGTACCGTCGCGTAAAGTGGTATTAATATCTTGATTAGCAGAGCGCCAAGCAGGTAAAAATGACGACAAGAAAATAGTCACTAAGGTGAAGGCTACTGCCATTAGTAACGTTTCGATATCCATCCCCCATTGCCACCAAAAAACCAAACCGTCAGCATTCCACGAATGCAAAATAATATTAGTGTAATGTAAAGCGGCACCAACAAGTAAAACAGATAACACACCACCTAACACCGTAATGATGATACCTTCCCACATAAGTTGGCTAACTAAACGGTTATTCGATGCGCCCAAAGCCGCTCTAATTGCCGTTTCTTTTTGACGTTCAATAGCTCGCGCGAGTAATAAATTACCGACATTAATACAAGCAAGTAACAAGATCATCCCAGCAATCACATTCAAGAAAGTAAAAACAATAGTGCTATCACCTCCCATTTGTAAAACGGGGAAAGTCATTATTCTTGCTGTTTTAGTGCCTTTTTCTAAACCGTATTGCGCTACATTTTGTTGGTATATCGCATTTAATTGCTGACTTAGTACTTGTTCTGCTTCCGATTTTTCAATACCCGGCTTAATACGCGCATAAAGATATACATGGTTTTCAATATCAGCTGTAGCTTTTATCATTGATGGTTTTAATGGCAACCAAATATGGCTTGAGCCAGGAAAGCGATACCCTGAAGGCATAACTCCAACAATTTCAGTAACAATATCGTTCGCGATTATTGTCATACCAATTATGTTTTCATTGGATGAATAGTCGTTTTGCCATACTTGAGTACTAATAACGGCAACCGCAGGAGCGCCGGCTTGCATGTCAGCACTTTGTAAAGTTCGGCCTAAGACGGCTTCAGTACCGCTAAAAGGAAAAAAACCTTCGTCAACGTAGGTACCAAATACATTTTTTCCTGTGTCGTTAAAGGACAATCGAAAATCATTTTTATCAAAAACACCAAACTCGCTCAAGACGGTTTGTTTTTCCTTTATCTGCAAAAATTCATATGAGGTCAGTAGATCGAATTCACCATTAAAATCACCGGTTACTGATAACATAGTATCCCCATTAGGCATGGGAATATCTTTGTACATGGTTGAGTACAAGAATGAAAAAGTAAATAAACTTATTGATAGACCACCAATAAGTACACCTAGAGTCATCGCTGTAAATTTAGGCGATTTAAATAGTAATCTAAACGCATATTTTATATCGATAAATGTGGACATAATTCCTCCTAACCTACTGCTAATTCAGGTGTTGGCATTGCTGCAGCATCACTTTTGATATTGCTCTTTGTACTGTTTTTTGTATTGATAGTGTCAGCAATTAAACGTCCATCAAACATTTCTAAGCATCGGTCAGCGCGTTTTGCTGATGAAGGATCGTGAGTTACCATACAAATGGTTGCGCCTTCTTTGTGGAGTTTATCCAGTAAGCTTAATACCGCTTCGGCGTTTCTCGAGTCTAGATTACCCGTTGGCTCATCGGCAAGGATAATAGCCGGATCGTTCACTAAAGCACGTGCTACAGCAACACGCTGTTGCTGACCACCAGAAAGCTGTGACGGAAAATGGTCTTTTCGATGCGACATTTCAACTTTTTCTAGTACTTGCTGCACTTTAGTTTCTATAACTTCTTTAGTTAAACCACTTTGATACGTTAACGGCAACATCACATTTTCAAAAACGGTTAAATCTGAAATTAAATTAAACGATTGAAAAACAAAGCCTATTTGTTTGCTTCTAATTTTAGCTCTCTGGTCACGAGACAATGACGAAACATCAACACCTTCCAGCTGATAACGACCGTGCGTTGTTGAGTCTAATAACCCCAATAATGATAATAACGTTGACTTACCACAACCTGATTGACCACTTAACGAAATATATTCACCTTTTTTAATGACAAGGTTCACGCTATCAATTGCACGTGTTTCAATTTCTTCAGTTAAAAAAGTTTTACTAATATCTGTTAATTCTATTAATGTTGTCATTTTATATTTCCTTTGAATTTTTCCGTTACGTTTATCTTTTTTGAGATACTTTTGTCTTTATAATTCGTACTAATTAATCATCACTTCTTGATGCTCTTGCCAAGCAGACGTATCTGAAATGATAATTTCATCGCCAGCTTGAAGGCCTGACAGTATTTGAATTTGATTCACTGAACTTTGCCCTAATTTCACTTGTTGTTTTTGTGCAAACTGATGATCATCAATCACTTTATACAAACCAGCATCACTGTAACGAGGAGCAAAAACAGGACGCTTAACATAAAGTGCATCGGCGATATTGCTTACTTCTATCAAGCCATCAACAGTCAAATCAGGACGGGCCTCATTAGGAATTTCACTGGTTAACTGCACATCAATTTTTACCATGCCTCCATTCACCGCTGGGTCTATACGAATAACTTCACCAAAAATTTTATTACTGCGGGTATCAACCACTACCGTTTGTCCAATGGTAATATCACTGACTTTAATTTCTTGCACCTGTAGCTCAGCAAAAAGTGAACTTTGATCAGCAATAAGCGCCACACTACCGCCTACAGGAACCTGCTCACCTAACTCAAGCGACACTTGCTGTACAACACCACTAGTCGTCGCTTTTACTGACAAAGCACTGACTTGATCTTTTATGCGTTGGAAATTGTTTTCAACTAAACCTAAACGTGCTTGTTGGGCAACTTTTGTGGCGCTTAAGCTGTCTTTCATTTTTTTTACTTTTTGTTCTTGCGAGCGCCAATACTGCTTTTGCTGTTTAACGGCCAACTGGCTACGCTGATAATCAAGGGCTGAAACCGTGGCATTTTTTTGCTCTATTAATTGGGTTTCAGCATCAAGCTTTAACTTACTGCTTTGATAGCTATAGTCAGCTTCGACTACAGAATTTTCTAAATCAAGTAACTGAGATTCTAAGGCAACATATGCCGCATGATTTTCTGCTTTTTTGGCTTCAAATTCCCAACGCGACTTTTCTAGCTCTCGGTGTAGTTCCGGGTTAGAAAGTTGCATTAATATTTGTCCTGCCTCTACTTTAGCCCCTGCCTTAACAAAAGCTTGTTCAACTCTTCCCGACACCTGTGCGGATACCCAACGAATATTTACCGGTTTTAAAACACCTGTTGCTCGAACATTTACTTGAAAACGACCTTGCTCAACGACGGCGGTAACTAATTCATTTTCTTTAACGATAAATGAAGCATCTCCCATAACACTTTTCAATTTGTAAGTTGCAAAAACTAACGCAATTATTACAGGTACGTACCAGTATTTGCGCCATAGAGGGGTTTGTTTTTTCTCGCGTTGTATATCCATACTATTAATTACTACTATTTTTGAAAAATAATTAACTAGTGTTATTACAAGAGACGTGCCAAAACAATAAAAAACATAATCAACTGTTTTATATGCATAAATTTATTTTTAATATTGGAGGTAAAATCAACCTGTGTCGGAATCGACACAAGTAAAAAATTAGAATGTTGCAGTTATGGAACAGTGAAATAAATAACTAAAAATGATGTTTATTCTATAACGGTCACTAAACCTTTCATTTTAGGATGTGGTCCACATTCATAGGGGAAATCACCTGCACTTGCAAAATTTCGTTGATAAGTTTCATCGGGAAAAAAGTAGTCAGGCTCTTCTTTTATTAATTGTTTAAACCAAACATTATGATATTGACGTTTTTCAATATTTTTCCATACCACCGTATCACCCACTTGAATAGTAATATGCGCGGGAATGAATTTTTTCTTATAAATCTCGACAATAACGACTTTAGAAAATGCATTAAAATTAATACTCAATAATATTAGTAACATCCACAGTCGTAACATAGTAAACCTTTTATTTTTGTATTTTGAATCTCATGTCTTTTGTATACCCATGCCTTTTGACAATACAGGTTCAGAGTTTACGTCGACATTACACGACGGGTTATAACCGTATGTTCAAGTGGTTTGGGTATATTAACCCAAGCTGTTATTATAACGCCAATTCAATCTCCACAATTTAAGTAGTAGACATGTCGATAAAATTATTAGAACGCATCACCATAGAACCTAACTCTCCAGCGACTTCATGTGTCATTTGGCTGCATGGCCTTGGCGACTCTGGCGATGGTTTTGCGCCAATTGTTCCAGTTTTAAATTTACCAAAAGATCATGCTATTCGCTTTGTATTTCCCCATGCACCAGAGCAAGCTGTAACGATAAATCAAGGTTATGTTATGCGCTCTTGGTACGACATCAAAAGTATGGATTTACATAATCGTGCTGATATGCCCGGTGTACTTGAGTCTGAAAATGCCATTCATGCACTTATTCAACAACAGATTGATTCTGGTATAGCTGCCAATAAAATAGTACTCGCAGGTTTTAGCCAAGGCGGTGTGGTGGGGTTATTTACCGGTTTAAGATTTCCAAAAACACTGGCAGGAATTTTAGCATTATCGTGTTATTTACCCACCGCAGATAAATTACCTGAACTTTGTAATCAAGCGAATAAGCATACGCCTATTTTACAAAACCATGGTGAACAAGATGACGTGGTCCCCATGAGCTCAGGTAAAATGGCAAATCAATTACTTATCAATGCCGGATATAACGCAAAATGGCAATCATATCGTATGCCGCACAGCGTGTTACCAGAGCAACTTAGCGATATTTCAACCTGGTTAGTCACTACGTTATTAAAATAAAGTAATTTTAATACAAAAAAGCCGACGCTATTGTCGGCTTTGATTAATGACTTTATTAAATGACTAGTCCTATACTTTTCTTACATAAGTAGTCGGTTTAGTTATTTACCACCAATTCAATACTACTGGTATCTTGCATAGAGTTTTTGAATAAACCTGCCTCATCAAAAATCACACGGTCTTCATATCCACTAAACCAAATAGCATCAGGGTTACGACCAACAATAGCGACCTGCCCCTTATTATGAGCACCAGCAGCACCACGTAACAATTTAAAGATAACCACACCATGTTCAGTACCAGGTACTCCAGGCATAGGCTCATTAGTAACCGCTACAACTTCAGTTTTCCCTAGGTAATGAGTGATTGATAATCTTGCATGAGCTTCAACCCCTGATAGACCTTTTTGTGAGTCATTTAGTAATTTCCATGCATCTTCAATGGGTAAATTAAAGGCTTTATGACCAATAATATCGCGACCACAGAAGAAATAATGGTTTTCGATTCTGTTACGTTTTAACTCACGTTGCATAATACGAATAGCTGCCGCATCGTTACTGATACCTTTAATAAATGGGGCTTGGTTTTCGATTGAAATCCAGTTACGACTTGCTAATTGCTCTACAGCTCTTTTAGCACTTTCAACCCATACTAAACCGCCGGCAGGATCTTCAATGTAGTTACCTTGCTCATCTTTTGCTAAGAATTCATCAGGATGATTAAAATGCACCATCATTCTAAAGCGTACACCTGGGTATGCTTCATGAAAGTTATCCATCATATCAAAAAACTCTTTATCAAAACGGTCTGGATAAAAAGCTAATTCTTTAGTACCGACACGAATGTTTTCTATATTCGCATCTGCTAATGCTGAAAACCATTGTGCTAGATTTTTATTAAGCAGCACCATAGGATCGCCGCCTGACATTAAAATTTCACGTAATTTTTCACGACCCGTTTCAGGGTGACGACCACCGTTGTCTGCAACAATTTTATTATGTTCGTTAATATATTTAACAAGTTCAGAAATTTGCGCTAACCCTTTACGTTCAGTTGTTCCATCTTGACGAGTGATCTCTTTTTTCGCAATTAACTCTTCACGATAACAAAAACGACAATGAGCGGAACACGTTGATGCGACATAAATTAGGCCAAGTTCATATTTATGAATTAACCCTTCAATAGGGCTATAACTCATTTGATTACCAGGATCCGGTGCGCCTTGCATATCAAACGTTTCAGCCGGACTTGCTTTAACTAACGTTTGTAGTGGTAAACTATTTTTTGCTAAATCGTAGTAATGGCGGGTAATTTTCACTGGCATACGAGACTCAATATCTTGATCTGTCCCTTTTATCGAAATCAATGCTTTCTTTTCATCTTCAGAATAAAAGTTCAACATATCCTCAGGTGCACGGTCATCAAGGAACTTCTTTAAGCCATTAATAATTTGTCTATCATGCTTGCCATTTTCTACTTTATCTAGAAATTCCTGAGCTTTAGCTGTAGGGATATATTTTTCTGCCTTTGCCATTTTTATTCCTTAAGTTAATTGAAGCAATCACTTTAAGTCATGTTGTTAACTCATACATAGTAAATATGAGCTTTTGCAAACTTAAAGATAAGTGTATATATTTCAGTCATAGTGTACTATCGAATCGTGAGCTTCAAACGAATTTATCTCATCAAGACATTACCTTTGGTAATAATGTAAATTAGACACATGGAAAGCTTTAATGACATTTCAACGTAGACTATTGCCAAGTACCAGTATGTTAATGGCATTTGATGCCTCAGCAAGAACAGGTAGCTTTACTGCAGCGGCGCAAGAATTAAATTTAACGCAAGGTGCAATCAGTCGCCAAGTGCAAGCGCTAGAAGAACAATTAAATATTGAGTTATTTACGCGTGTAAAACGAACAATTCATTTAACTGATAAAGGCAAAGTATATGCCAAAGAAGTACATCAGGCGCTGCAACTTATTCTAAATGCTTCATTAAGGGCAATAACCAGCCCACTGAGCGGTACGTTAAATTTAGCTATTTTACCCACTTTTGGTACACGCTGGTTAATTCCCAAATTCGCCGATTTTTTAGAAAAACACCCCGACATTACCGTTAATTTTGTTTCAAAGTTAACGCCGTTTGATTTTCATAGCGAGAATCTTCACCTTGCCATCCATTATGGTTCTCCAGATTGGCCTAATACACAGAGTACATTTTTAATGGGAGAAGAATCTATTCCGGTTTGTTCACCGAAATTACTGGAAAAAAATAATTTAGACAATATTGATGATTTAAAGAAGCTACCACTCTTGCATTTAGCAACTCGTCCACAAGCTTGGCAAGATTGGTTTTTACAACATCAGGCCACCCCTCCAACAAATCAAGGCATGTTATTTGAACAAGTGTCCATTATTGCCAAAGCAGCTACTGCAGAGTTAGGCGTTGCATTGTTGCCTAAATTTTTAATTCAAAACGAACTCGATAAAAATGAATTAGTACCTGCACTAGATTTGCCCGTTACAAGTAGCTTTGGTTATTATTTGGTGACCCCACTTGAACAGCTAACCTACCCACCTGTTGTTGCTTTTACAAAATGGTTATTAACCGCTGCTAAAGCATAAATAATGAAGTGTAATCATGTATTAAAGCCTTGAAAGACAGGATGTTTAAGAAAGGCCACCCTGAACATATACGCTCCTGGCATCCATGCCACCGCGTTATACCGTTCATCCTGAACATATACGCTCCTGGCATCCATGCCACCGCGTTATACCGTTCATCCTGAACATAAAAAAGGCTCCAAGGGAGCCTTGGAGCCAAACAAATAAATTAACTGGAAGAGTGCTAATTTACTTTTTAAAGTTTTACGGCATTAATTTCAACGTTGTCATTATCAAGCGCTAATTTATAGCCAAATGACACATGATGATAACGAGCACTTGAATAATCATCGTGTATCGCAAAACCAAAGTTATATACTTTGCCTGCTTCAATGCTTACATCACCAGCCTTGTCCGATTTAAGCTTTCGCTTAATAACCACTGACCAAGTGCCATTTTTCAATGAAGCTTCAACTTCAGCCCCTTGCCCGCCGTGCATAGTACGCTCAGCAAGTAATTGCCCATCTTCAACTTCTTTAGTGCCTGACTTGTAACGAACGATATCCATGTATTTATTTTCAGCTTGTGCGGCATCAATGTCGTTTTGGTCTTTTAATTTATCCCAACCACCTAGTGCTTTACCGCCTCGGCCTTTCAACTCAAGTTTGGTACGTGACTCTTTCAAGTATTTAGTCACACCTGAGTTTAAGTCTAAGCGTTTAGCGATATCTGAGCCTATCAATACTTCTTTATCTGGCGCATGTGGCATTGAGTTCGCATCAGCATGACACGTTGCCCAACAACCGGCCCGGTCAGCATATTCAACATCATCAGTTGCTAACATAAAGGCAAGTTTCATAGGGTTATCTGGATCCATTTTACCACCATCGACAAATGGCACAGGGGCATGTTCGCCATCGCTCCAGCTAAATCTTAAATATAGGTTTTCACTATCATGACTCGCATCAATCGTTACCGGGAAGCTACCACGTTTTCCAGGTATTACGTTTGGTTCAAGTTTCTTTTCGCTTTCACCTGACACGATATTTTGTCCGATGTCAGCAATCTCTTCTTGATGACACTCAATACAACGATCACCTTTAGTAAATGCACGTTTGCCGCCATGTCGACGACCGAGTATCCACTCTAAAGACGCTGTGCCTGGATAGAATACGCTTATATCTGTAGATTTTGCTTTTGACCAATCAATATTAATAGTGCTAACTGAGTTTGTTATTGGTTCTCCATTCGCTGTCGCTATTGCGGATGAACTTGGCCCTGCAGTTGCTAATGCCTCTTTAACTGCTTTCTCAATTTTTGCATCAACCTTTGCTTTCTCAGCAAGTTTTTCTGCTTTAAAATCAGCCGCTTCTTTTGCTTCTTTTGCTTCAACTCGGGCTAAACCGTCTTTATATATTTGTGGTACTTCACGGATATACTCAGGGTTTGGCGCTTCAAGTGCCTCGAGGGCTTCATCTGATAATTGATCTCTCACGCCGTGATGCGCAATACCTTTATGACAATCAATACAGGTTTGTCCTGTTTCAAAAGCATTTAAATGTTGCTTACGGGCACGAGGTTTTTGATATTCTGGATTCATTGACTCAAAGTTATGGCAATTACGACATTCTCGTGAATCAGTATCTTTCATCGCTTGCCAAACACTTTGTGCCAGTTCGAAACGATGCTCATTGAATTTTTCTTTGGTGTCTAATTTACCCGTCAACCAAGAGAATACTTCTTTTGATGCTTGAATTTTACGCACCACTTTGTGGATCCAAGGTCTTGGTACGTGACAATCAGGACAACCGGCTCTTACGCCTGTTCTATTAGAGAAATGTATGGTTGGTTTATATTCTTGATAAACATTGTCTTCCATTTCGTGACAACCGATACAAAATTCGGTGGTGTTAGTTGCTTCCATTGCGGTGTTAAAACCACCCCAAAAAACAATACCGACAACAAAAAAGAGTACTGCTCCGGCTACCGTTGTACCAAGTATTAGCCGACGAGACCAAAAGCTAGGTTTAGTTATTGTGTTATTTACCATAATAGACTCATACAGAATAAAGCGAAAATGAACAAAAAGCGCGAGTACAACTAGTGTTGCACTCGCAGTATTAGCCAAATGACTAATTAAGTTTTGTGGTTCATACGGTTATGAACGTTAAACTTACCAGTTGGCGTTGTTAAGCCTTTAATGCGGTATAACTCTTTAAGTGTTTTTGCATCATAAACAACAATTTCACCTGTTGGGTTTTTAGCATCTTTACGGTTCCAAACTGAAACCCAAACTTCAGAGCCATCGTTGTTAAATTCCATGTGTAAAGCCGCTTTACCAGGCTCAGTTGTTACACGGATAGTTTTAACGATTTCATGAGTATCTTTATCAAATACTTGCACTGACTGTTGAACTTCTGGCTCAGGGTGCTTAAGTTGATCAGCCCAAACGTATTGTGAAGTTTCATGAGTACGGATGAAAGCACCAGCACCATCTGTTTCAACTTCATAACAAAGTTTCCACGCTTTATCTGGGTGACCCACAGGATCGTTACCCCAAACAGACACTAAACCAACACCTAAGTGAGTTGTGCCGCCAACAGGGCCACATTCTTTATCAATCCAGTTAGCACCTGGGCCAGGATGTGGTAATGCATCAACTTCAATCATCGACTCTAATTTACGTTCGACAGTATCAACGACAACCATTTTGTTTGATGCGTTAGCAGCAATTTGGAAATAACGACCAGAAGGGTCGAAGAAGCCATCATGTAAAAATTCTGCTGAAGCAATTGAAGTAATGGTTAAGTTATCAAGATCTGTGTAATCAACTTGTAACATTTGACCCGTTTCTTTTACAGCAACAATAAATGAAGACGTTAATGGCGACGTGTAAATAGCGGCTACACGGGCTTCGTTGATAAATTCACCTTTTGTATTGTAACCACGAGTAGATACAACTTTAAGTGGGTTTAATGTTACAGCATCCATGATAACGAAATGCGCAGGCCAGTAACCACCAGCGATTACGTATTTTCCGTCACCAGAAACAGCGATATCACGTGCGTCATATGCCATTTTAGTTTCAGCAACTAACATTTTATCCGGTGTTTGCCATAAATCGATTTTGTTAACTTTACCGTCACGACCAATGGTGTACCAGAAACGACCAACATCTTTTGCATGGTCAACTTTATGATGCTCAGTACCTTTGATTACATGTACTGCGTAACCTGTATCGATATGAGTGATGATTTTTTTAGTATCGCCATCAATGATTGCCGCTGTACCAGCATCACGTTCGATAACAACAAAGAAGTTTTTCCAGTTTAAACCGTGCATCGGTTTAGTGGGGTAATCTTTCGGAGCAACATACTCTTTAGTGTGCGAACGCATTTGCTCTAAAGACATTTCTGGTGGAACAGGTGGCTCCATTTGAATGAAAGTAGCCATGTTTGAAATTTCTTGTTTAGTAAACAAGTCATCAAAATTATTCATACCGCCTTCAGTACCTAAAGAGATAATTTTCTCAAGACGCTTTTGGCCCTTCTTCATGGTGTTTTTGGGCTCTAAGTTTTTGCCTGTAGCGCCTTTACGCAAAGTACCATGACAACCAGCACAGCGTTGGAAGTATTGTAATTTTGCTTTTTCATAATCCGCTTCAGCCAAAGTTGGTACTGCAGCTGATACTGACATGCTAACACCAGTAGCGGCCATACCAATTGCAAGTCCAAGTGCTGAAAGACCATATTTTACTTTTTTCATTGGGTACTCTCCAGATATTATTACGAGCTTAAAGTTTTAGATAAGTGCTTCATGTTCAATCATCTAATTTTATTTTTATCAGTATTCCTGCTTTTATTTTTAATCATAAAAACGTCAAACAGATGCACTAATAAACAAATTTGTCGTTGTTAACGTTCTGGTCTCAGCGCTTAATTTTGGTATTACTTTTATAAAGTAATTTGAAAAATCAATTACAAGAAAAAAGGCTAGTCCAGTAAACAAATGTAACTATTCATTACTTTAGGAATAATTAACCTGATGCAGATCAAGTTTTAAAAGTTTTCGAAGGGAATGAAATTGCAACTTGATCGAAGTCAATAAATAGAGTTTTTTTAAAAGACTTAGCTTTAATTCGTATTAGAATCTTAATGGAGAACAAACATTTAACCACAATAAACTTATGGGTATTACTTATGAATAACCGCAGTAAGTCTTTAATATATGCCGCCATTATTGGCTTGATTATTGTTGCCATCTTTTTAGGTTTTTTATCAAGCATCACCAATCCTATTTCTTGGATATTGATTGCGGTATTGACACTTGTTCCGATGGTTTATCAAAAAACGGCTCAAGATAATCAAATGCAGTGGAAAGAAGAATATAGTGTGGGGATTGAAAGTTTAGATAATGACCATAAGAAACTGATCAACCTACTTAACCAGTTCACAACCGCATATGATTATGCAATGAGTGAAGATTTTGAGCGTGAAGCACTTCAAGATTTAATTGCTTATACAAAGTATCATTTTGAGCGTGAAGAAAACTTACTTGATGAAAGTAACTTCATCGGTGTTGAAGCCCATAAAAAACAGCATAGAGCAATGATTGCCCAAGTTGAAAGCTTTGTAACTTTATATGATGAAAAAGGTCATGATGCGTTAACAGAAGTGAGTGGATTTTTAGAGCAGTGGTTAATTAATCATATAAATGGCACTGATAAAGAGTATACACAATGCTTAACAGCACATGGTGTAAAGTAGAACTTCCTTATATTTAAAAAGCCATATCAATGCAAAGCACCAAATTAACACACGGATAAACAACTGGTTTAATAAATCACGTCCTATGATACATAGAAATATCTTGTTATAGGGCGTATTGTTGAGTAAAAAATCTTTTCAGATAACGAATCAAAAGTCGTTTAGCTTTGATTCATTTGTTTTTTATACCGCTTTATGTAAATACACTATCAGGAAAGATGACATATCACACTTTGACTATTTGTTTTAATTTAGTAGTTTTATGTTTCGCTATTCATCTGAAGTTCTTCAACTCTGTTTCTTCCTTTATCTTTTGCTAAATAAAGTGCTTTATCAGCTGTTTCTATTAATGTTCGCGACCCCATAAATTTTGTAGGGATGACAGTACAAATGCCAATACTAATTGTAATGACTTTAGAAACGCTTGAATGCTCATGAAGAATATTCAAACTTTCAATTGAACTTCTGCAATTTTCTGCAATTTTAGCGACTTTGGTTGTATTGGGTAAAATTAGAGAAAACTCTTCTCCACCGTATCTTGCGATTAAATCGCTAGGGCGTTTTAATGTACTTTCGAGTTGCTTAGCGACTCTTTTTAGGCAATCGTCTCCCTGTGGGTGCCCATAGTTGTCGTTATATGGCTTAAAAAAATCAATATCAATAATCACAAACGATAATGACGTTTTGTTACGTATTGCTAGCCGCCATTCTCGTTCAAAGAAATCATCCATATATCTCCTATTTGCGATTCCTGTTAGTCCGTCTGAACGGGAGAGTATTTCTAGCCGTTTATTGACTTCACTAATTTCTTGGTTTTTTTCTTCAACCGATTTTTGAGCTACAGCAGTTCGTTTAGATATAAAATGAATGTAGAAAGCAATATAAGTAGTGAATAGAAAAAATGAAATAAACACTGCTAAAGGGAGTACATTTCGCTTTTTAGTAAAAAACGCCTTAGATGGAGAGGCAGCTATACTCCATTGTCGTCCCCATATTAATGGCAGTTTTTTTCTATAAATGATTTCATTGTTATCTACTTTTTTAGAAAGAATATTTTGATGCAATATTGTTGAATTCAATGGCTCTGTTTCATCTAGCAGAGTAATTTGTATATCATTGATAACTTTTCCTTTTAATGAGTTATTGAAAATATCACCAATTCTAAATACTCCCAGAACAAGGCCTTGTAAGTTGTTTTTTCGTTTATCTTCCGTTGACAGTCCTCTAAATTTATATATTGGAATGAATGCTAGGAATCCTTTTTGGTTACCTTTTTCTTGAACAAGTGTAATACTTGCTGTTGCTGTCGGTAAGCCGCTATCTCTAGCGGAAATAATTGCTTGATGACGAATCGAACTAGACGATAGATCAAACCCATAGGCTAGTTCATTACCGATATATGGTTCTACAAAATAAACAGGAAAATACACATCTTTAATTGGAGATTTCACCATGCTCCCTTGTTTTTCTCTTTCAATAATTTCAAATTCAGGCAGATTATGTAATGAATTAGCTTCAAAGGCAGCTCTTTGTGAGTGTAATACAAGTGGTACCCATTCTAATGCTTGAATATCATCGTGACGACTAAGGATATTTTTTGCTTCAAAACTAAAGTGTGTCCAGTCAGGAACCGAAGAGTCACTAAAAAGAATAGCGAGTGATCTCAGTGCTTCAAAGTTAACGATAATTTCTCTATGTAAAGAATCTACATGGCTGTTTATTTCAGTTTGAAACTCACTAATTATTTTATTTTTTTCTATTTCATATAAAGCATAACCACTTGATATAGATATGAACAGGCCAAACGATATTACAAAAATTAAAGCGGTATGCGTTTTAATGGAGCTAAACATAAATTCTACCTTATTGCTCAAAGTATAAATAAACTAATATTTTGCAAATAATAAAGGGGGTGCTTCCCTTTTAATGATAGTCGTTAGTAAGAGTCAGGGAATATTAATTAATAAAGATGCTAATCAAATCCAATTTATGACCAAAGTAATATCAGTTCTTGTTATAAACATTCAAAAAAATGCAAAGCTCGTTAATAAGCATTACAAACAAAACAGTTGGTGCGTCAGAATAAATTATATTCACTCTTGAATACTTTAGCAGCGATGGTTTATTTGGTGTAAGTGAAATACACAATAAAAGAAGAAAGCTCGATAAATACAAACACTGGATAACGTCAGCACTTCATTTCAAAGCAATCGTTAAGTGGCATTGTTTTTACTCATAAATTTAAACCGATTTGTAGTATGAGTGAGCGTTGAAATCACTTGATTTTAATTCCTGAGAAAACCTAAATGCTCACATTCATGTGAGCAACGCCATTATTGGATGTTTAGGCCATTCCAGCATGTTCATTTTCTTAGTCCAATTGGTATTACCTGATTTAAATCAAAAAATGCTAAGCAATGTTTGCTAAAGCATGATCCTCGACAATAAAAGCCCTACATCTACCATGGTAATATTTTTTCACTGAATAAAACTAACAACTCATGGAGCAGGAAAGTATGAATAGATTAACCTTGTTGATTTCTCTCTCGGTGTTGTCGACTCAAACATTATTTTTTTTACCTCCAATACAAGCCAACGAAGCTGGCCACTTTAAAGAGCTATCTAAAGGGCTTTCAGTAAAGCGTAAAACTCAGCTTGCTCATATGGTCAAACAAGATTGTGGTTCATGCCACGGCATGACATTAAAGGGTGGCTTAGGCCCTCCATTATTGCCTGATGATGTAAAAGAAAAACCGCTGTTGTTCTTACAAAACACTATTTTATACGGTCGAACTGGCACGGCAATGCCACCGTGGAAAACTATTTTAACGAAACAAGAAGTTCAATGGATAAGCCAAGGTTTACAAGAAGGTACTTTCATTGAGACAAAAAACAACCTCAGCACAAAGTAATAAGCAATATAACGAACAAGACTTTCAAGGAAATAATCATGAAAAAGAACGCTATTTCGCCCTCTTACCCGCTTAGTTTTAAACTTATGCTATGTAGTTTGTTCGTTGTAACTTTAGCTGCTTGCAGCCATAACATTGCCCACCATCAGCAACAACAGTCAGTGAACTCGACCGAGCACATTCAACCAACAACTTTAAGAGCCACTGGCGACATGGGCGTTATTATTGAACGCGCCACCGGACAAGTAAAAATTGTTAATCATTCATCACAAACTGCACTAACTGAAATTGACGGTTTAGGCGATTTGTCTCACGCCTCTATTGTATTTTCACGTGACCAGCGTTACGCCTTTGTTTTTGGTCGCGATGGCGGTTTAACAAAAATTGATATCTTAAAAGACAAAATCGATAAGCGCATTATTCAATCAGGCAACAGCATTGGCGGTGCAATAAGCCAAGACGGTACACTGGTTGCTGTATCAAACTACACTCCTGGTGGCGTAAAAGTATTCAATACTGAAACACTCGAATTAGTTGCCAATATTGAAGCAACGATAGTACCAAGCAAAGGGGCCACTAAAACAGGAGAACCTTACCGCTCAAAAGTTGTGGGCTTAGTTGATGCGCCAAACAATAAATTTGTCTTTAGTTTATTTGACTCCAATGAGATTTGGATAGCTGACTTTTCCGCTGGCTTGTCAAAAGGTGACATAAAAATAACAAAATTTACCGATATTGGTTCATTCCCATACGATGCTTTAATCAGCCCTGATGGCCGTTTCTACATTGCCGGACTATTTGGCGAGGACGGTATGGCTCTTGTAGATTTGTGGCATGTTGAAAATGGCGTTAAACGAATTCTAAACGATTATGGCAAAGGTGATAAAAAACTACCTGTATATAAAATGCCGCACCTTGAAGGCTGGGCTATGGCCGGCGACTACGCTTTCGTTCCAGCGGTAGGTCAACATAAAGTATTGGTAGTTAGTACAAAAACATGGCAGCAAGTTGCTGAAATACCAGCACATAGCCAACCCATTTTTGTAATGGCTCAGCCTGATAACCGTCAAATTTGGGTGAATTTTGCTTTTCCCAGCAACAACACCATTCAAGTATTTAATACCGAAACATTTGATCTAGTTAAAACACTGGTCCCAGGCCCAGCGGTTTTACATATGGAGTTCACGCCACGGGGTGAACACGTTTGGATGTCAGTTCGAGACAGCAATGAAGTTCAAGTTTACGATACCCAAACACAAGCACTATTAAAAACGATAAAGGTAAAAAGCCCAAGTGGCATTTTCTTTACCAGTCGTGCTCATCAAATAGGGCTTTAATGATGCTAAATAAACCAGCAACTAAACCGCTTGAGTTATCAGCATTACAACAAGTAATGATCAATCATTTTCAAAAAGACTTTCCGCTGTGTGAACAGCCTTTTCAAGAGATTGCAAAATTATTAGGCCATAGCGAGCAACAAGTCCTTGTCGCGATTAAAGACTTACATCAACAAGGTGTTCTATCGCGAGTGGGTCCGGTATTTGATCATAAAAAAGCAGGAGCTAGTACTTTAGCCGCGATTGCAGCGCCATTTGAACAAATAGATAAAATAGCAAAAATTGTTAATCAGTTTGAACAAGTAAACCATAATTATGCACGAGAACATGACTACAACTTATGGTTTGTTGTCACCGCAAGCGACCCAATGGCATTAGCTGAAACGCTACAAGAGATTGAGTTGCTAACGGGTTTACCTATTTTAGTTTTACCTATGGAAGCGTCTTACCATATTGATTTAGGCTTCAAAATTGATTTTTCTAAATGCGCTCAAAAACAAGAACAAAAAGCTGTAAATAGAATAACCACCAAGACTGTCAAAACATCGATGACACCAGCAAATAATAGAATATGCCTAAAACAAAACCAACAAACTTTTTTGCGAAACATAATCGAGAAAGGCTTGCCCACTCTAGCAAGACCTTTTGATGAAATTGCCGAAACTCTAGGCATATCAACAACGCAAATAATTGAGCAAATATCACAATGGCAACATAGTGGTTTAATTCGACGTTTCGGCTTAATCGTCAAGCATAGAAAACTGGGCTATAACGCGAATGCGATGGTGGTATGGAACATTCCTAACGAATATGTTGATGTGATTGCTGGGCAATTATCAAAATTTGACGAAGTGTCATTATGTTATCGTCGCCCTCGTCGTTCACCCGATTGGCATTACAATTTATTTTGTATGATCCACGGCACAGACCGTAATGTGGTACTCGCACAAATAGCACAAATAACTCAACAAATACTTAATGAGTATAACCATGTTTGGCAATCAGCCAACGATTTGCAGCAAGATATTTTATTTAGCACCAAGGCATATAAGCAGCACGGGGCTCGATACAGTACCGCTGTTCATAAAGCTCATAAAAAAAGTGAAGCAATAAGAATATTATCTACTGAAAAGGACCGCAATCATGGATAAATCTAGCACGACCCAAGTTGCAGAGTTATCAACGCTCGATAAAGGGCTGATTAATTTACTTCAACATGGGTTACCAGTCTGTGAACGCCCTTTTATTCAAATCGCTGAAGAACTTGATAGTACTGAAGATGAAATTATCGAGCATTTGAATCGGTTACTTGAAAGTAAAGTATTGTCGCGTTTTGGGCCAATGTTTGACGCTGCCTGCTTAGGAGGCGCTTTTACGTTGGCGGCCTTGACTGTACCAGAAGAAGATTTCGAAAAAGTCACCGAGCAAGTCAACAGCTTTGAACAAATAGCGCATAACTACCGCCGCGATCATACCTATAACATGTGGTTTGTTATCGCCACAGAGTCTCAAGAGGAAATTGACCTGGTGATAGAGAAAATAGAAAAACAAACCAAGTTAACTGTCTTAAACACCCCAAAATTGGAAGAATTCTATGTCGGTCTCTACCTCCCAGTCTGATGCACTAACCCCATTAGAAAGACAGTATATTTTACTCACCCAAAATGGTTTGCCTATTATTGCCAAGCCGTATCATTGGATAGCAGATAAGTTAGGCATTAGCGTCGAAGAAGCCTTAGCACTAACACAAGATTTTCAACAACGAGGCATTATTCGCCGTATTGCTGCTGTGCCAAATCATTATAAATTAGGCTATAAATTCAATGGTATGACGGTATGGGATATTGACGATATTCAAGCATCGAAATTTGGTGATGCCGTGGGTAAATTACCGTTTGTTAGTCATTGTTACTTACGTCCACGCCATTTACCGAGCTGGAATTATAATTTATTTGCCATGGTACACGGCAAAGAACCAGAAGAAATTCAACACTACCGAAGCCAGATCAAAGAACTGTTAAAAGAGGTCTTAGTGACACGTGAAAGTGATGATACAAGTCAAAGTATCCCTTCACAAAGTAATGATATGTTAACAAGCACACAAATACTGAAAAAGACGGGTTTACGATTAAAACGTAAAACCACGTCAGTAAGCTAAGAAAGGCGAAGGATTATGTTTAGAATTTCACAATTACTAAAAACATTTCATGACAATGTTCCGGCACCAACACCAAAAGAAATGGCAAGAAAAATGCCAGGACCGGTGGTTATTTGGAATTTGATCCGTCGCTGTAATTTAAAATGCAAACATTGCTATTCAACATCTTTAGACATGGACTTTAAAGATGAATTAAATACTGAACAGATAAAAGCGACTATCGATGATTTAAAAGTAGCCCATGTTCCAGTCATTATTCTTTCAGGGGGGGAGCCATTATTACGCCCTGACATTTATGAAATTACCGCCTATGCAAAAGCCAAAGGTTTCTATGTCGCATTATCAACTAACGGCACGCTGATTAACGAAGAGAACATTGCAAAGATTAAAGCGGCTGACTATCAATATGTCGGCATTAGTATTGATGGTTTAGAAGAATTTCATGATGAATTTCGTCGTCAAAAAGGCAGTTTCAAAACATCAATGCACGCGATTAAGCTTTGTAAAGAAGCAGGTATCAAAGTTGGCATGCGCTTGTGTTTAACTAGTGGGAACTACAAAGATTTACCGGCAATGCTCGATTTAATGGAAGAATATAACGTCGACAAATTTTATTTATCACACCTTAACTATTCTGGTCGTGGCAAACGTAGCGCTGAAACAGATGCAATGTTCCAAATGACCAAAGATGCAATGGAATTATTATATGAACGCGCTTACTCGCACATTTCTCAAGGCATAGATACAGACTTTGTTACCGGTAACAATGACGCTGACGGACCATTTTTACTGAAGTGGGTTGAGAAAAAATTCGGCCAAAAATATCCACAACGTGTCACAAACTTACAGAAACGCCTAATAATGTGGGGCGGTAATGCCAGTGGCGTTAACGTGGCCAACATCGACAATACTGGTACGATTCATCCAGATACATATTGGTGGGATCACCCCATTGGTAATGTTACCAATGAGCTCTTTTCTAATGTTTGGAAAAACACTCAAGACGAGTTAATGCTGGGCTTTAGACAAAGCCCACGCCCAGTAAAAGGCCGTTGCGCTAGCTGTGAATACTTAAACATATGTGGTGGCAATACCCGAACTCGAGCATTTGCACAAACAAAAGATGCTTGGAGCGAGGACCCTGGTTGTTATTTAAATGATGCTGAAATTGGACTATGTAGCGTTGAGCAATTAGTTCAGCAAATACAACCAGAAAATACCATTCAATTTGTTGAGGTCTAGCTGTTTAGAATCAAGCTAAAAGAAACAATAAAACTAGTTTAACGATAAAGACTCAAAGAAGAGATATTATGACAACATCACAGAAAATAACTTCAGTTACTTCGCCAACTCTTTCAAGCGACATTAGCTCTCATGTTAATTCTCACGGTAAATCACAGCTAAAATCAGGTGAAGTTGCTTTAGTCGGCTCAGGCCCAGGCGATGCGGAACTTTTAACTATTCGCGCAATGCGTTTTATTGAACAAGCCGAAATTGCTATTTACGACCGCTTAGTCAGCGACGAGATTTTAGCGCTATTACCAAAAGATTGTGAGCGTTTTTATGTCGGCAAAGAACAAGCAAAACACTGTGTTCCACAAGACAAAATCAATCAAATACTAGTAGACCAAGCTAAGTTAGGTAAAAAAGTTTTACGACTAAAAGGTGGTGACCCCTTTATTTTTGGTCGCGGAGGTGAAGAAGCAGAGTTCATGCTTGGGCAAGGGGTAAGTTGTCATATTTGCCCTGGTGTTACTGCCGCTTCTGGCTGTACAACGTATGCAGGTATTCCACTGACTCATCGAGGTGTAGCCCAAGGCTGCACCTTTATTACTGGGCATATGCAAAACAATGGACAATTAAACTTACCTTGGAAGAGTCTAACCTGCCCAACGCAAACTGTCGTTTTTTACATGGGTATTAATACATTACCTAAAATTGCTGAACAGTTAGTTAGACACGGCCGAGATATTAATACTCCCGCAGCTCTTATTCGTAAAGGTACGCAACCCGAACAACGCACTTATCGAGGCACTATCGGTAATTTAGCAGAGTTAGTTGAAAAACATAATATTACCCCGCCAACACTAATTGTTATTGGTGACGTAGTAAATCAACTCACTGAAAAGCAGTTAACCATCCCTGGCTTTTTGAATGCTAAAGACTATGTCGTAAAAGATAACATCGTTAAAGAAGTTATGGGCAAAGTTGTCGCGTAAAGACAGGAAATTAGCTTAGGGAAAATGTCTCAATGAAATTAGTTATCTTACTCTTTAGTGTTTTCACTTCGCTAACATTTTCAGCAACAAGTTTAGCCTGTACTTCAGAAATAAAGGCAAATGAAGCCGCAGAAAGACTTTACGTTGAACATTGTCAAAGTTGTCATGGCGTTGAACGATTAGGCGCTATGGGGCCAGCTTTATTACCAGAAAACTTATCAAGGTTGCGTAAAACCAAAGCAACAAAAGTGATTAATAACGGCCGTATTGCCACGCAAATGCCTAGTTTTAGTGAAAAACTGAATAAGCAAGAAATCACTAAATTAGTAAACTACATTTTTACTCCCACCGACGTCGCACTCAAATGGAACATTGATGATATCAAAGCCAGTAACATTGCTCATTTTGACCCAAACAAATTAGGCAACAAGCCGGTATTTGAAGCTGACCTAATGAACTTGTTTATTGTGGTTGAGTTAGGAGATCATTCAGCAACACTATTGAATGGCGATACATTTGACCCGATTGATCGTTTCAAAACACGCTTTGCTTTGCACGGCGGTCCAAAATATTCACCCGATGGGCGATATGTATATTTTGCCTCACGCGATGGCTGGATCAGCAAATATGATATTTATAATTTAAAAACCGTGGTTGAAGTACGCGCCGCTATCAACACACGAAATATTGCGATATCAAATGACGGCAAACATTTAATTGTGGGTAACTATCTGCCCAATAACGTAGTGATATTAAATACCCATGACTTATCCCCAGTTAAAGTTATAGATACCCTGGATAAAAATGGCGTCAGTTCTCGTGTTAGCGCAGTATATAATGCACCGCCACGCCATAGTTTTATCATTGCTTTAAAAGATGTAAAAGAAGTATGGGAAATACCTTACAGTGATAAAGGTGGTGTTGATGTTTACAAAGGCTGGGCACACGATTACCGTGAAGACAGTGGTGAAGGAGCGCTAGAAAACTGGAAAGTTGAAGATCCCTTCCCCGTACGCCGTATCGAAACCGATGACTTTATTACAGATTTTTTCTTTGACCCCGATTACATTAATTTAATTGGTACAGCAAGAAACTCACATAATGGCCAGGTGATCAATCTTGATACCAAGAAAAAGGTCGCTTCAATCGCCTTAACCGGCATGCCACATTTAGGCTCAGGTATTACATGGGATCACCAAGGCAAAGGAGTCTTTGCCACACCAAATATTAAAGAAGGTAAAGTAACGGTTATTGATATGGAAAGCTGGCAAGTGATCAAAGAAATTAAAACCCAAGGACCAGGTTTTTTTATGCGTAGCCATAACAACTCCCCTTATGCATGGGCCGATGTATTCTTTGGCCCCAATAAAGAAAAAGTGCATATTATTGATAAAAGCACCTTAGAAATTGTAAAAACTATCGCCCCGTCGCCAGGAAAGAATGCTGCTCATGTTGAATTCACAAAAGACGGTAAGTATGTGTTACTCAGTGTTTGGGATGAAGAAGGCGAGCTAATTATTTATGACGCTAACACCTTAGAAATAATAAAACGCATACCAATGAAAAAACCCTCCGGCAAATACAATGTTTATAATAAAACACATTATGAACGAGGCACTAGTCACTAGTCACTAGTCTTCAAATTTCAACCTTAAAATATCAACGATTTTGAGGAGATTGGTTGTCTTAAAACATCAACCTTTTTGCGAAAAAGGTCAGTAATTCTTTAGCTTTTTAGTTTTATTGGCTATACCTAAAGCAAGGCTCATTAACACGAAATCAGGTATGGCATTATCATTTCTTAAGCAAATAGAAAAACCTGCTCTCTCTCCTTGGAAAGTCGTCATTATAGATGACGAAGAAGATATACATGCAATTACGAAAATGGCATTAAAGCGCTTTGTGTTAGATGAACGAGGGCTAATCTTTATTCATGCCTATTCTGCAGAAGAAGGAAAAAAAATACTCGCAGAAGAAAATGATGTGGCATTAATATTTTTAGATGTAGTCATGGAAACAGATGACGCAGGATTAATGCTAGCCAAATGGTTACGCGAAGATTTAAAAAACCACTTTACTCGCATTGTGCTTCGTACTGGGCAACCCGGACAAGCTCCAGAAGAAAAAGTAATTGTTGATTATGACATTAACGATTACAAAGAAAAAACCGAACTCAGTCGCACAAAATTATTCACTACGGTGTTTACGGCATTACGCGCTTATCGCGATATTATAAAAATTGAAGAAGCTCGTATTTATCAAGAAATTTATCGTTCCGGTTTAGAACGCGTCATATCCTCCACCAGTAGCATTTTAGAAAAACGCACTTTGCAACAGTTTTTCAGTGGGTTACTACAGCAAGTCGTTTCACTATTGCATAGTGATCAAACCAGTGCATTATTGCAAGTTACTGGTGTTGGGGCGATTTATACTGAAAACGATTATGAAGTGATAGCGCAAATAAATAGCGACAATAATAACGATCTAGACTCCATCGACAGTGAGACTTATCAATACCTCAATAAGGCAATCGAACAACAATGCAGTATTATTGAAGACGACATATTAGTGGGTTACTTCCCAAGCCATAGCGATACAATCAGCTTATTATTTTTAAAAGGTATACAAACTGTTAGCGACATTGATCGTAAATTATTAGAAGTTTTTTCTGGTAACATCAGCTTAGCTTTTGACAATTTACTGCTCAATAAAGAAATTATAGACACGCAAGAAGACCTAATCTATCGTTTAGGCGATGTTGTTGAGTCGCGTTCAAATGAAGCAGGAAATCATATCCGCCGCATGTCAGAAGTAAGTCATTTACTTGCACAAGCGCTTGGTTTACCTGCACATGAGTGTGAGCTATTAAAACAGGCGGCACCTATGCATGATATTGGCAAAGTAGCCACACCAGATGCCGTTTTATTAAAGCCCGGTAAGCTTGATGATGCAGAAATGACGATAATGAAAAACCACCCTGAAGTTGGTTTCAATATTTTAAATGGCTCTAAACGACCTATTTTACAAAATTCTGCCATCATTTCTCAGCAACATCATGAAAAATACAATGGTGAAGGATACCCACGAGGACTAGCAGGTGATGACATACATATATTCGCTCGTATAGTCGCTGTAGCTGATGTCTTTGACGCCCTAACTCATAAGCGATGTTACAAAAAGGCTTGGCCGATAGAAGAAGTTATCTCGGTAATGAATGAATCCTCAGGTAGTCACTTTGACCCTAAAGTATTAAAAGCATTAATGGATAATATTGACCAAGCACTAGCAATTAACGATAAATTTCCTGATTAACAACACCAGTATACGATTTACTATCCTTGGATACCTGCTTTTATTAACACTTCACGGTTGGGGAAACCATCTCCAACTAATTCGTGTTGTAATTGATATGCACGAATAGCTTTTCGACTTTTCGGTCCCCAAATTCCATCGGGTTTACCAACATCAAAGCCAATGGTGTTTAGTTTTTCTTGTAATGCTTGCAACTCAGCCGACTTATATAAGTTCTGATCACTATTGGGAGACATTTTTAGGCCTTCCCCACCTTGAATACTATTCGCTAACAATCCCACGGAAAGAGCATAATTTTCTGACAAGTTCCATTTCATGATCACATTGAAATTAGGATAAACCAAAAATGCTGGCCCCGAAGCCCCCGCAGGCAAAACAAGTTCAGCATCGATCTTATAATTAGATAACGCTTTGCCATTAACACTTGTCACACCTAAATGCTTAAACGTCGATAATGAATAGTATTGGTCGAACTCCACCTCTTGAAAAGCAAAGTTTTCAGGCAATTTGACTTGTCTACCCCAACGTTCTTTTTCCAACCAGCCAATACTGTTTAAATAATTCGCGGCACTCGTTAACGCATCAGCTTCGCTTTGCCAAACATCAATTTTGCCATCGCCATCACCATCTAAAGCATATTTTCTAAGAGCTGAAGGCATAAACTGCATATGCCCCATGGCACCAGCCCAAGAACCATCCAGTTGTTTAACTGTCACTGTTTTATTATCAATTAAATGGAACAAGTCAAAAAGCTCAGAAGTAAAATATTCACTTCGCCTTTGATCACAAGCCAAGGTTGCTAAAGAGTTCAACACTGACATTTTTCCTTTATTTTTGCCAAAGTTTGTTTCTAGCCCCCAAAAGGCCACTAAGTACTGTGCAGGAATGCCATATTTTATCGAGAGTTTTTCAAACAAAACCTTATGCTTGGCTAATTTTTGTCGACCTGTTTTGATGTGATAATTCGTTAAACGTAATTTTAAATAATCGGCGAAGCTTTGACTAAATTCAGGTTGACGTTGGTCTAATTGAATCACTCTATTTATCGGTGAAAGGCCAGGGATAATATCATTAACAACATAACTAGAATAACCAGCGGCATTAGCCTTTACCTGCAAATGGTCAATACATTGAGCAAAGTCATCATTGCCAGCGGCATGTACTAAAAATGGTAAGGTTGTTAAAGAGGCAAAGAATAGACGAGATAAACGTTTAATTACATAGGGCATAACCGGAAAAATCCTTATAAAATATCCAAGAAAAGATGAGAAAATATAGCCAAGTTCACTTTAGCAAATAGTAACGGTCGCACCCAAGGAAAAATTAACGTAAAATGACCTTCATATGTAACAAATTCTCTTAACAATACCATTTAGGAACATCATGAAAAAAACATTCAACATCACACATCCAAAAATTAAAGTTGCTCGCTTATTTGAAGGTGTAAAACATGATGTGAAAAAATACGTAAAAAGAGAAAGAAACAAACAACTTCCCGCCGGTGTTGATTTCTGGGATTTTGACTGTAAATACGGTAATACCGAAGCAGAAGCAGCAGTTGTTCACTTAACGGCTTTGAATAAACATATTGACGAAGCTGAAAAACTTGAGTTAACCTCATTTTATATAGAAATAATTGTAAAAGAAGGTTTTCGTTCAGTAAAAGCACATGATGAAGACGCAGACGATTTTGATGAAGAATAATCTCAACACCAACTTTATAAAATAATGAAAATACCTAAAAGACTACAACCTCTTGTCGATGACGGACTGGTTGACGAAGTACTCAGCCAGTTAATGAGTGGTAAAGAAGCAACTGTATATATGGTGCGTTGCGGCGATGATATTCGCTGCGCCAAAGTATATAAAGAAGCCAATAAACGAAGCTTTAAAAAAGCAGCTCAATATCAAGAAGGCCGAAAAAGTCGTAATAGCCGTCGTGCTCGTGCGATGGAAAAAGGCTCGAAGTACGGTAGAAAACAACAAGAAGATGCTTGGCAAAATGCCGAGGTTGACGCACTTTATACGTTAGCCACTGCAGGTATTCGTGTGCCTCAGCCATTTGGTTGTTTTGAAGGTGTATTATTAATGGAGCTGATCACCGACGGTGAAGGCGACGTGGCACCCCGCTTGAACGATGTCATTATGCCAAGTGACCACGCCATTGAAGATCATCTTATTATGATGAACTATGTAAAAATTATGCTATGTGTTGGTGTAATTCATGGCGATTTATCAGAGTTTAATGTACTCGTTGATGAATACGGCCCAGTTATTATCGATTTACCTCAAGCAGTAGATGCCTCAGCAAATAATAACGCCAAAAGTATGCTCGTTAGAGATGTAAACAACATAACTGATTATTATGCTCAATTCGCCCCAGAATTAGCAAAAAGCAGATATGCTCAAGAAATGTGGGCTTTGTACGAAAAAGCAGAATTAACTCCAGAAACTGAGCTAACAGGCTTGTTTAAAGAAGATACTAAATCAGCAAATGTTGATACTATCTTAGAAGAAATAAAAGCTGCATTTGAAGAAGAGCAAGAACGCTTAGAACGTATTAGTGATGCACAGGAGCTAGAGTAACTTTAAGATTTTGGCTCTTGAGCACTTTTTTTAAAGATGCCAAGTACTTCAACTTCAGTTAAAAAACGACTTTGCCCTAGCGCTAGTTTATCATCCAACAATAAGTTTCCGATGGCTTGTCGATGCAAGCCAATAACCGGATTTCGAAACCGACCAAACATCCGTTTAATTTGATGGTAGCGCCCTTCTGTTAATTTAACCTCAGCAATATATTCATTACCTTGCTCAGTAGTACTGTTGGCAATAATTTTAAATTTTGCAGGCTTTGTTGTGATATTTTCAAAAGCAAAGTACATACCATCAGCGAATGCTTGTTCATAATCATCAGTTAACGGGTTATTTAAACTGACTTGATAACATTTTTCGACTTTGTATTCTGGAGACGTTAAACGCTCTGACCAACGACTGTCGTTAGTTAACAACAATAAACCAGAAGTATTAAGATCTAGCCTGCCAACAATATGTAAATGCTCTTTTTCTTCGTTCGATTCATTGGCAAGCAAATTTTGTTCTTCAAGTACGTCTATAACGGTTTTATGCTGCTTATCTATGGTCGCACTGACAACGCCAATAGGTTTGTTTTGCATAATATAGAGAGCTTTATTTTCTTGCAAAACATTGCCATCTAATGTGATTTTTGAAAATTTATCAATGCGTTGACTAATATCATCGGCTATATAATCATCCACAGTTATCCGTTTTTTAGCTAGCATTAAGCGAACAGATTTTCGGCTAATATTGCAGTGTTCACTGATAAATCGGTCGAGACGAGCAGTGCTTAATGACATAAAGTTGAGTTCATTTTATAACGCTATTAGCAAGGGCACTTCTTTAAAAGTATTCGAGTAAAGAAATAGAAAGTGCTTCAATTAGTTAAAGTGACGTTTACAATGTTCAACGTACAAGTTTTAGTCTTGCTTTATCTTCAACGGGTTTAATATTAACGCATTCAGAAATTAATTTATCCCCCTTGAAGCGATCAAAGTGAGCTTGTTTTACCTGCATCTGTTGGCAAAATTTATGAAAGGCTTGAAAATCTTTTCGGTTAAACTTTTCATTTTCTCGAGTTAACAAACCATCTATATATGCATTATCACCATTCACTGCTAAATTGGCTATCGCAGTGTAAGGATCACCATATTTATCTACGCGCAAAGCTCGAACGGTTTTTATCTCAAAAATCCAATCATCAACTTGCACAAAGCGTGGCATAGAATCTATTGGGGAGCTGTTTGAGATATTGTTGTCCATAAATATAACCTTCTGCTGATAGCGCAGTGAATATTGGAAAGTCCGACGGAGAGTGGCTAACGGTCGGTAAATAAAGAAAAGGTGATCCTAAAGATTTTCGGCTGAGCTTTCAACTTAAACATGTATTTATTCAACCACAATTTATGCGCTTACAAAAATAGCTCTGCGAAAGAGTTAAAAACGCTATAAACTAGTGAAAAATAACACGTGAATGCAAAAATAATAAGCGTTCATAATAAGAGACTTGAACAAGTGGGTCGAGAATAACTAATCATGAAAAATTTAAACTTAACTGAATTTTTTCCTTATCAACTCACTCAGTTACAAGCGAAAGTGAGTGATAATATTGCCGATATATATACGGGTAGGTTTGAGCTTTCCCGACAAGAATGGCGAGTTTTAGCCAGTTTAGGTAATGGCGAATTGTTATCAGCAAAGCAAATAGGCGAACAAACGAATTTAGAAAAGATGCCAACAAGCCGCGCAATAGCCAAAATGCAAGCTCAGGGTTTATTGATTAAAAGTACCGATAAAGCTGATAAGCGTTCTTCTTTATTGAAGCTAACCTCACAGGGCTTGTCGGTTTATCAGCAATTAGTCCCAATGGTTTTGCAATGTGAACTAGAACTATTATCTGCATTAACCGTTCAAGAAAAAGAGCAACTGACAAAAATCATAGCAAAGCTTACGACTAAGTCTCTAGAAATTAACACTTTAAAACGCACTGACCACAATTAAGACAAAGGCTAAAGTGAAATATAAATAACTATCTTTTGAAATCGAGGTGTTTGAACTAGACCAAGACTTTATAGGCGTTGCTAAAAGCGTTGGAGATAGTAATAAACCGCGTAGTAAAGATAATACGCCAATAGCACCCGCTATCGCGCCAAAATCTAACACATGGCTCTGAAAATATTGCACAACTTGCATAATAATCACTAAGAGCATGAAGCCCTTAATTAATTTTTCACTACGGCTTATTTTTGCGTTTTGCCTGTCCATAGAACTATTTCCATCATTAACTTAAAACGATAGCTACTATACAAAAAAACCTACACGCTTGTGTAGGTTTTCATCATCATTTAATGAAATTTTTACCGTTCATCAAAAAGAATAAGTAGCTGTCACTAAAAAGTTGGTGCCGTCTGCAACATAATTCTGAGCTGTTTCGTATTCTTCATCAAACAGGTTATTCACTTTACCAATAAAAACTAGCTTTTCAGTTGCTTGATAGCTTACAGATAAGTCAACTAACCAATAACTATCTAAAACATCAGCATCAAGTTTTGTTTTTTCTGGGCTTTCATCGCGGTAACTTAACGCACCGTTAAAGGTGAAGTCTTGCCATTGATAACCTAATGAATAGTTAGCCGTAAGCTCTGGTCGACGAGCTAATTGCACATCTAAATTTGAATCTTTAGCATCAATAGAGGCAACAGCTAACTGATGACTAAAGTCTCCAACAGTTGCCTGTAACGAAAACTCAATACCTTGGATTTCAGCTTGGTTGATATTCGTTGGTTGCCAAGCGCCTGAAGCATTAGGTGCCCAAGCAATTAAGTTATCAATTTCTGAGTCAAAAAAGCTCACCTCGATAGTGCCGTCGATACCGTCATGTGAAAACTGATTACGAACCAAGACTTCATTACTAGTAATACTTTCTGGCGCTAGTTCAGCATTTCCTTGACCTGGCCAATATAAATCATTAAATGACGGTGCTTTAAAACCCGTAGAACGATTTACACTCACTAACCATGCATCGTTAATTTGATAACCGATAGAAGCATTGTAAGTAGATTCTTCGTCAATGCCTTCAATATCATCACGACGAACAGCGCCTTCAAATAAAAATGCTTCTAACTGATGGCGGGCTTGAATGTAAAATGCATTTACATCACGCTCTTCAACAGCCCATTTTTGAAAACCAGGTGTCCAAGCATCTTTATCTGTGTCTGTTGAAACTTCTTCAGTATAAAAATCAACACCAGCTGTAATGCTTGTTGAATCATTAAAACTGTATTGGCTTAAAAATGATAACTGATCACGCTGTGTTTTAATTTCATCGCTATCGGCTTTTTTAATGTCATTACCAAAAGTTTCACCTTGATCTTGACTGGTCGCCAACGAAAGTTCAGAAAATAAAGCACCTGATTGATATTGCCCAGCAACACGTAAAAAGTAATTCTCGTGCTCATTTTCATTAGCTTTAGCATAATCAGCGTTATAATACTGAACACTTTGATCGTATTCTGCACCACCTTGCTCCCAACGTGAAGCTAAATGTAGCGAAAATTCTTTATTAACTTTGCTTTCACCAATTGCGCCGAAAGATAGACGGTCATAACCATCTTCATCAACATCATAGCCATTGCCCTCAACTTTAGTCGCGGTAAACCCGTCACTTTGCTCGGCTGATAGTGTCACCGTTAATGAGTTATCTTCATCACCGAGTCCGATTGATGCATCTGTTTTCCACAAACCATTGCTGCCTAATCCAGCACTGATCACACCTTCGCCACTTTCATGCTGTTTAGTGAATATTTGTATGACTCCGCCAATAGCATCTGAGCCCCAAAGTGCCGCACGAGGCCCTTTAACCACTTCAATGCGTTCAATTAGAGCAACCGAAATAGCACCAAAACTTGTTGAACCTAATGTTGCTGAGCCAATGCGTACACCATCAACTAGCACTAATGTATGACCATTATTTGTTCCGCGCATTGATACTGAACTAAGCTGCCCTGCACCACCTTGATTTACGACACTGATACCGGCGACTTTGTCTAATAAATCGGTAACGTTTTGTGGCTGAAAGGCAACGATATCGTCTTTAGTAATGACCTGTGTCGCGGATAAAGATAAAAATTTCTCTTGCTGGGTACGGTTAGCAGTAACAACTATATTTTCCATTTCATCTAAAGCCGCGTCGTTAGCGAGAGCTATTGTTGATGTTAAGCCTGAAAAAATAATGCCTGTAATAGCAAGTTGAATTGGAGTTTTGTTAAATAATTTAGTTTTCATATGACCTCTTTCTATGATGCCCTCCGCACCATGTTGATCTTGCCCTGCGCTTATATAGATAAACGTCAAGTTAACAAGATAATTACGTAAATTACAGAGTATCGGACTTAAATTATTGTCAGCCTACTTAGCACAAACAACAATGATTACCATTGCGGGGGCAGTGCCAAAGTTTCATCGGCTTCCCCTGTAATTCACTATTAAGGTAGATTATCTACCAGTTTAAGTTTTTGAACAGCTATCTATGCTGATCAATTTTTTCACACATATCTTCAATACCACTTAGCATTCGAGTACTAAATCTATGTAATAAATCGGCGTCAACGTGAATAAACTTATTGTTTTTCACCGCTGGAATTTCTGGCCATTTAGCCCAGTCAATAATAGGTTGTGGTTTATCTGAATTTTCATCAGGTAAAATCATCAAGTGAGGCTGAGCAACAATGACATTCTCAATACTTAGCTTCGGATACGGCGTGGCATTGTCAGCAAAAACATTCACCCCCTGGCAAACCTCAATGAGTTGATTTATCCATGTCGTTCCGTTGATAGTCATCATTGGCTCTGACCATAATTGATAAAAAATAGGGATTGCTTGTTTATTCTTATTTTCAATACGTAGTTTGTTCAAGCGGTGTTCATAAGCTAAAGCAACTGTCTCCGCTTGTGTTTCATGATTAATTAACTGTCCAAAATATCGTAATTCTGTCGCGACATCACTAATATCTTTAGGGTTACTAAACACCACATTCAGTCCTAATCGTTTCATTTTATCGATATCGCTTTGTGAGTTTCCTGATTTCCAAACAATCACTAAATCTGGAGCTAATGCTAATATTTTTTCAATTTGCATGCCGTGATAACTGCCAACCCGAGGTATATCTAACGCCGCTTTTGGGAAATCAGCATAAGCAACGGTACCGACTATTTTATCACCTGCGCCAATATCAAATAACATTTCAACAATATGTGGTGCTAAAGCGATAATACGTTGTACTTTTTGCGGTGATTGTACATCACTCTCTGCATAACTTTTACTGAATGTTACCGAGAGTAATATACTCATGATCATCAGTTTTAAAAATCTCTTCATCTAAGGTCTTCCTTTGTCTTTGTTCTGGTACTATTTAGGTCGTGCGACCCTTATTAATGATGTTGTCGATTGCGGGTATATCTAAGTATTTTTCACAGACATCAGCCAAGCGGTTTAGCTGTTGCTCTCGGTGTTCATCAAGGTTAATAACGTGCTGTACTTCATTATTTTTATCTAACCATTTGAGCAATAATTGCGTTGCTTGTCCTTGGTCAAAAATACCATGGAGGTAAGTACCTGCTATTTGATTATCGGCTGAAATACAGCCAGTAGTTGCTGAATGAACACTTTGATTTTGCACCTGTTCACCAACGAGTAATGGTTGTAAATTTTCTCCACCGCCAAGTTCAATTTTTGAAATACCACAATGAATCTCATAACCTTTAACATGGCAGCTTTCACCGGCTAATGTCATGGTGGCTGACACTTGCGAAAGTACTTTATCGGCGGTTAACTCAGTGACGATATTAAGTAAGCCTAACCCTGAAATGGTATTAACCGATGACTCAATGCTTTGTGGATCGTTAATCGTTTTTCCTAACATTTGGTAACCGCCACAAATGCCAAAAACTTTACCGCCGTAACGTAAATGTCGTTCAATATCTGTTTGCCAGCCTTGCTCTTTCAAAAACTGTAAATCGAAAATCACATTTTTGCTGCCAGGTATAATAATTAAATCACAATTATTTATACGTTCGCCTATTTTTACATAGGTTAAATTAATTTCAGGATTCAAACGTAAAGTATCAAAATCGGTATGGTTACTAATGTGAGGCAACAGCGGCACGACGATATTTATTTTTGCTTCACCAACTGTATTTTCAATGGCAACTGCATCTTCTGCATCTAGGGCTAAGTCATGCAAATAAGGCAAAACACCCAAAACTGGTTTACCTGTTTTTTCTTCAAGCCAATCAAGTCCTGACTCTAATAGTTTTATATCTCCGCGAAAACGGTTGATAACAAAGCCTTTAACACGAGCTTGTTCGGTTTCTGATAATAACGCTAACGTTCCAACTAAATGTGCAAATACGCCACCACGGTCAATATCGGCGACCAAAATAACCGGACAATCAACGGCTTCTGCGTAACCCATATTAGCAATATCGTTAGCCCGTAAATTTATTTCGGCAGGGCTACCCGCACCTTCAACCATTAGAACGTTAAACTCTGTAGCTAAGCGATGATGAGATGCTAATACGGCATCCATCGCGACTTTTTTATAGTCGTGATAACTATTCGCTTCCATATTCGATATAGCTTTACCATGCACAATAACTTGTGCGCCGGTATCGCTATTAGGTTTGAGTAATATCGGATTAAAATCAACACGCGAAGCAACATTTGCAGCCACCGCTTGTAATGCTTGTGCTCGGCCTATTTCACCGCCATCAATGGTAACAGCACTATTTAACGCCATATTTTGAGGTTTAAACGGGGCAACCTTGTAACCTAGATTGACAAATACTCGACATAACCCCGCAACGAGGGTGCTTTTCCCGGCATCTGAAGTAGTGCCTTGAATCATTAATGTTTTCATGAGGAAGCCTGTTTTTGCAGAGTGTTTATTAACGCTGTGGTTTTTAACGTTAAAGGTAGGCCTGCCATTACAAAGTCAACTTGATGGGCAAGTTCAGCAAGCTCTTGATGCAACCAGCCAGCTTGGTCAACAAATTCACGAGACAACTCCCCCAAAGGTACAATTCCGTGACCGACTTCATTGCTGACAAATATTATTTGCTTTGATGGATTCGCTTCGTTTGCTGCTTGTTCTTTTATGAAGTCTTTTAAAAGCGCCATAAGCGCACTTTTTTGTTGTTTATAAAGATCACGATCAGGCTGGCACAAACAATTACTTAACCATAAAGTTAAACAGTCAACCAATACGCAATCACTATTTTTCAGCGCTTGTTCAAGAGTCTTGGCTAAATACAAAGGAGATTCGAGCAACTGCCAATGTTTTGGGCGTTCAGCTTGATGTTGAAGAATACGCTGAGTCATTTCTTTATCGTGGGCTTGAGCCGTAGCAAGAAAACACACAGTTTTCCCTTTTGCTTCAGCTTGCTTGGCAGCACTTTCTGCCAAACGAGATTTACCAGAGCGGGCGCCGCCTAAAATGAAATGGAGTCTATTCATCAATGTGTTCCCATTAAAGAGATATTAGGGAATTGAGTTGCTGCTGATGCTAATATCAATAATACAATATAAACCGCGACTTCTAAAATTTGTTGCGCCGCGCCTAAGCAATCGCCAGTAAAACCACCTAATTGACGATTAAACCAAAAAATTAATAACTGACGAATACCCCATAAACTGACGATCATCACTAAACAATGTAAGGTCGGTAATAAAGCGAATAACACCACAGCTCCTGTGATTAATAACACACACAAGCTGTTAAGTGACAAGTGCTGCGCTAATGGTTTTACCTTTGATTTTGTATCATCACTGACATACAACATGCTAAAAATTAAACTGGTGCCAACGGTTCTGCTTAAGGTATGCGCCAAGACCAAGGCAAGGGCAGCCACTAAATAATGGTGATGTTCACTGGCATCAAGCCATAAAAAAAGTGGTGATTGGTTAAGACTCAATAACTGCAGGCTTTGATATTTAAGCATTAAAATAAAAAACAAAGCCGCCGCGCCATATGTGCCTAAACGACTGTCTTTCATAATATTAAGCTTTTGTTCTACGGTCCAGCCTCCGCCAAAACCATCCCAAACATCAGCCCACCCATCTTCATGAAAAGCACCAGTGAGCAACAAACTACAAGCCATAGAAATTAAAAGTGCAATTGATACGGGTAAAAAACTTGCCAGCACGACGAGTATCAAAGCTGTGATTACACCAATAAACAAACCAATTAACGCAAAATAACGACTGGCTTGATGTAACATTTCTGGCTTGACCACATGAGGTAAGTTAACCGGCACTCGAGTAAAAAAGCTCAACGCTAAAAGCAGCAAGTTATATTGTTGTTGGCATTTATCCAAAAGCGATTGCTTACTCATTTAGTTACAGTATCTTTGATAGCTTCAATGTCTTCATTAGCACCTGTTACGTCAGTAACTTCCGCTTGAGAAAAGCTCGCCATATCGTTATAAAATGCTGCTGAGGCTTGAATTAATGGCAATGCTAATGCCGCTCCAGTACCTTCGCCTAAACGTAACCCTAAATTAAGTAACGGTTCAACGTTTAAAAAATCTAACATTTTTTGATGACCTTGCTCACCAGAACAATGGGCAAAAATCATATATTCTTTTACATGCTCATTTAATTCTACTGCTAACATTGCTGCCGCAGTGCAAATAAAACCATCAACAACGATTAACATTTGTTGTTCCGCTGCCGCAAGCATGGAAGCTGTTATTTGCACAATTTCAAAACCGCCCAAGCAAGCTAGAATTTCATATGCATTATTTAACTTACCTTGATGAAGCATGAGTGCTTGTTCAATAACGTGTTGTTTTCGTTTAACGACTTCATCGCTCACCCCTGTACCTCGACCGACACATTCATTGGCAGGGATTTTCATTAACGCTGACATAATCGCTGCAGCCGAAGTTGTATTGCCAATCCCCATTTCACCAAATGCGATTAAGTTACAGCCATTGTCAGCCGTTACTTTGATTAAATCCGCTGCTTTTTTAAAGCCAAGTTCAACTTGTTCCATCGTCATCGCGGCGGTTAAATTTAGCGGTTCGGTGATATTACCTAAACGCTGGTCGACAATACCAAGGTAACTTTCTACAGGCGATAAAATACCGGCATCAACGACGCTTAATTGCCAACCAACTTGTTTACAAAAAACATTAATGGCAGCCCCACCTGTCGCAAAATTTGCCACCATTTGTGAGGTTACTTCACTTGATGCTATAGAAACCCCTTGTGCTGCTACACCGTGATCGCCAGCAAAAATAAACAAGCTCGGTTTGTTAATACGTAGCGGCTCAGCTTTATTTATTGAAAACGATAACTGCACACCAGCAATCGTTTTTGCAGTATCTTCTAATTGCCCTAATGCACCCAGTGGTTTGGTTTTTCCGTCTATGATTGCTTGAATGTGTTCATCATACTCAATGCCAATTTTTTTAATGGAAAAATTCATCAATAACTCCTTTAAGCTTTATTTTTGCGAAAATACAATAAGGATAAAAAGAACAAACTACCAACAGCGGAGGTTATCACCCCTACCGGTAACTCTTGATTTTCAAGCACAATGCGCGATAAAACATCAACCCAAATCATAAACACGCCACCAACTAAGGCCGTTAACATGATCCCAGAGGTAGTTCCTTGTGAGACAAAAAATCGTACAATATGGGGGATCATCAAACCAACAAAGCCAATACCACCACATAAAGATACCAATGTTGCAGTGATCAAGGAGCTTAATACCAGCATGATTAAACGAAAGCGATTTACATTTATGCCTAAAGTAGTGGCGCTTTCATCGCCCAGTAACATGGCATTTAACTGGCGACGATAAGCTAGCATTACGATGACACAGCCTATAATAACAATGGCAGGAAACCATAAGGTGTCCCATTGCGCACGAGAAAAACTGCCCATCGTCCAAAATAACACCGCGGTTACCGCTTGAGGGTCAGTGTGATAGAGCAACAAACTGGTAAATGAGCTAAACAAAAACGACAACGCTACACCGGCCAATAGCATTGATTCAACTTGCTGGCTTTGCCTTCGACCTGCAATCATCAACAACATCAACATCGCAACTAAACTACCGGCAAACGCAGCAACAGGAGTGACCAATGAGATAGTACTGCCTAAAAGCACAATAGAAATAACCACCCCTAAAGAAGCGCCAGATGAAATACCAAAAAGATATGGGTCGGCCAATGGGTTGCGTGTTACGGTTTGTAAAATGAGCCCCGACACCGCTAAACCACACCCCGCTAAAAAAGCTAAAATAGCGCGCGGCATACGTAGTTCCCAAATAATACGCTCAAAAAACAATACTGATGAGGCTTCTTTTTCTGCTGAAAAACTCGCTAGCAAACTTGATACAACATCAGCAAAACTAATATCTGCAGCCCCTAAAGATAAGGCAGCAATAAAGCTAATCAGCCCGAAAAACAAGGTCAGTACAATAGCCAGTGAATGGTTCATTTTAGTCATGAGTACCTTCACTTTCTCTACTGTCGCTGTTATCTGAACTTTCAATATCATAACCATAAAAATATGAAATATGCGGAACCTGATGTTGGGTATGAGTCGTTACTTTTGCGCATACACCAAAGACATTCGACAACATTTCGCTGGTGATCACCTCAGTTGGTGTTCCCTGCTCAACCAACTTACCTTTGTCGAGCACTAATAATTGATCGCACATTGCACTGGCGAGGTTTAAATCATGAAATGAGGCAATAACGGTTATGCCCAAAGACTTTGCCAGTTCCATTACTTGAATTTGATAACGAACATCAAGGTGACTGGTCGGTTCGTCCATTATCAACAAGCTGGGTGATTGAACAATAGCTCGTGCAATGAGGGCTCGTTGCTTTTCTCCACCAGATAAATGTTCAAAATTTTGCTGCGTTTTATTCGATAAACCAACTTGCTCAATCGCACAGGCTATTTTGTCTTTATCACTCGCTTCTTCTCGGGTGAATAGTCCCTTATGTGGTACTAAACCTAACGCGACAACATCATAAACCGTAAGGTTAAAATTAGAGGGAGACTCTTGCAGAACAACAGCAATGTCTTGCGCATACTGATAAGCCCCATAGTGTTGCCAAATATCTTGTTGGTTAAATTTAATTGAGCCAAGATCGGGTTTAATATAACGATACAAACAACGCAGTAAGCTTGATTTTCCAGCGCCGTTTGGTCCTAACAGCCCAGTGAAGCTACCTTTGCGAATAGTAAAAGAAATATCATCTAAAATAAGCTGTTTATCCGCATGCCAAAAGACATGCTGAATACAGATCAACTCTGTTTGATCTTCTGATACTTTGTCAGAAAATTGTTTTGGTGAGTTTATTTCATTACTGGTATTCAAAAATTGATACTCGCACGCCATTGACACATTAGAAACGGTCAAACAGAGCACAGTCAATCTCTAGGAGGGAAATCATCCAAGAATTGAATATACAATGTTCGAGTAAACCCGCTCGACTTTGTTTTTTAAGTTACTCCTTTCACAAAGAGTTAACTATTTGCTACTTTCTAATGGGTATCCTGACTCAAACTTTTATCAATAGATTACTATCTATAAAGCTTTTACAGTTGCGGGTACAGTTGCGGATTTTCACCACATTCCCACATTAAAAAGAAGTTATACCAAACAGGTTTATTAGTTGAGCTGTATTCACTGAGGATAAATGTTCTATTTCAAAGTGTGTGATTGAGCACAACGCAGAAATTGAACATTTAGACCACTTGAAGATGATCAATAAATGAATCTGTTTGGAATCATATAAGTTTTATCACGCGATTATCGTTAGATGGCTAAAAATAGCAAGCATTAATTAGCTTTTATGATTTGAAAGCACACACGCATGACTAAACACAAAGTTTGGCTTTGATTTTAAGTAAACAAACTAATAAAGGGCCTGTATATTTATGCCTAGTAAGCCATATATTCTAAAATAGATGTTGTTCACCACACTATTTTTGGCCAAGTCTTATTTTGCGCATCACGGTACACCGCTATTTTAACAACCCCTGCATAAGGTATATCTATTTGACTCATATGAGTTGTTCCAGGCATTGGCATGTTGAGTACTCGCGCAATTAGGTGTTTTATCACGCCGCCATGCGCAATAACTAAACAATTACCCTCAAGTTCATTGACGAGCCATTGCTGCCACCAAGTATCAACACGTTTTACAAAGTCTGTCATCGCTTCGCCATTAGGCGCACCATGTTGCCAAGGATCCTGCCAAAAGTCGCCTATGGACACTTGTGGTTCGTTACTTTCATTTTTCCATAGCGACTGATACGATTTTCCGTCCCAATCGCCGAAGTTCATTTCTTTTAGCCGATTATCAACGTCAAGTTTTATTTTGTGATTTTCCGTAAATTCTACAGCAAACGCATAGCAGCGCTGCAAAGGCGAACTTATGCACTGTGATATTTTGGGTAATTCTTGGCTAGCTTTTCTGAGCTGTTGCCAGCCAAGTTCAGAAAGTGCCACATCGGTTTTTCCAGTCAAAATACCTGGTGTGGCAATTTCACCATGACGTAGTAAATATAAAGTGCGTTGATGCACAACTTAGGCCTTTTAAATTTGTAGATATATTGCCTTTACTTTAGTTCGGTAGAACAGATCTAGGCAAGCCTTTTATGAAGTCTTGATCTCTCAAAGTTAAAATATAAATTAAATAAAATTAACATTTTACTTAATTTTAGATGAAATAGAGAGGCGATATGTAATGTCTTGAATAATTATTGCTAATAATAACTCAGCTATAAAAAGGCCTTGAATCAATCATCATTGAATCAAGGCTCTTTGTGCTCGTTACTTAAACCTGACTGTACACAAAAAAGTGCACAGGTGGATTAATTTTGATTAAAACTTGTAACGCGCAGTTAATGTGACAGTGCGTGGTACTTGATAATTAGTAACGTTCAAGAAGTTAGGGTTAACAGCATTATTATCTTGAGATAGATCTTTCTGTTGATTGAATTCAGTAGCTTTACCAAGATTTAGCACGTTAAATATTTGTGCTTGAACGGTTAATTTATCATCAGCCCAGCTAGGGGTGTATGATGCACCAACATCAATCATATAAGTCCAAGGTGTTTCACCTTCTTGACCACGTTTACCTAACACTGAATTACCGTTTTCATCTTTTGTGTAAAAAGAAGATGCGCCATAAACACTAAAGTCATTTGCATCTACGCCAGGAAGCATGCCATCAAGAGGGATGTATCCTAGTGCACTAAGCGGTGTACCTGAAGCAATGTTCATATTGACAGAAACTGAAACTTCATCAGTAACTTGGTATACACCGTATGCTTTAAATACATGAGTACGGTTATTAGGTAATAAACCATGTGAGCCATCTTGGAAACGCTTATGATCGAAATCTTGCGTTGCGCCTGCATCAACTTGTTCAAGTGATGAGTTAACGTATCCTTCAACATTACCGTTAGTTTCAGACCAAGTATACGAAAAATTAGCCGTCCAATTATCAGTAAATGCTTTATCTAATGTTAACTCAATACCTTTATAAGTACGTTCGTACTTAGGTAAGTCAAAGTAAGAATTAGGTACGGTTACTTTAGTAACGTTACCATCATGGTTCAAGTCTATGGATAAAGTGAGGTCATTACCGGGGTTAACAATTGCACAACCAGCCATATCATGAAAATCAAAATCTTCATGGCCATTATCTTCTGCCCATTTAACAAAACCGTCATGTGCACAGAAATCATCCATGCCGTCTTGAACTTCTCGGTACATAAATTTCACACCGGCTGTCCAATCTTCCATCACTTCTTGTTGATAACCTATAATGTACTCGTCTTGATGCATAGGTTCTAAATCTGCAACTGCAATTGTGCGAGGATCAGGTTCTTGGTTAGTCGCTTGACCAACACCAATTTCTGCGCCTAATGTAGTCGGTGCTGCGGTATTTGCATCCATTCCTGTGTAGGTATACCATTTACGTGTAGTGCTTTCTGTACGAGTAGCACGTACATTGGTATTGGCTGCAATTGGGATATAAGAACGACCAATTGTACCGTAAACTTTCTTACTTGAATCGCCATCAACATCCCATGCAAAACCTAAACGTGGAGCAAGTAAATCATCAGACTTAACGAAAGTATCGCCATTTGCAGCAATGTTTTCAAAAGTTTCGTTACGTAAACCAGCATACAGCATAACATCGTCATTTAACTGCCAAGTATCTTCAATATACCAAGCGTTGTTGTTAACACCAAAGCTACCTGATTCAGTATTAAACGTTCTTACACGAACGGTTTCTGTACCAATACCAACATCAACATTATTAATAATACCGCCATTTGCTTCGTTACCAGTTTCGTATAAATAATATACATTGCCTGAGAAACTACGACCAGGAGAGTTAGTAATCCACTCCTCTTGGTTTACACCTGCACGAATTGTATGGTCACCAAGTGTATATTCGAAATCAATTTTCCAGCTTTTACGTGAATCACTATCAGGCCCAGCTTCTAAATCAACAACAGTAAATTGATCTGAATCCATACACCCGATATATTCAAAGTTGGACCAAGTTTTATCACCACGCTTATCAATTACGTAAGGACATTCCGCACCCGGTAAATTTTTAGGTACTGAGTTATTAGATAAATTTTCTAATTCACCGTACATTACACTAACGCTAAAATCATCAGTGATTTGACCGTTGTAGTTAAGAATTAAAATGTCACCACCGTTTTCTTCTTTAAATTTAGATTTTTGCTCACCATGCTGGCCAGTATAAAATGCCTCACTTGGGTTGTTATATGTGTAGTTTTCTTCTGTTGTTTCGTTATCGATGTAAGTAACAGAAAATAGGTGGTCATCTGTTGCGTACCAATCTAATTTAGCTAAATAATTTGGTGAAGAAATTTCCGTACTTGAACTTGTCGTTCTGTTGTAAAAATCTTCCGTGTCATTTCTGCCTTCTAAATTAAGGTAAAAGAACAAGGTATCTTCAATAATTGGACCACTGACTGAAACGTTATAAGACAACTTGTCTCTTTCGTCTTCACTTCGGTAGCTTGAAAAAGTACCGTTATCAGTTGCTAAGTCATCAATATTTTTACGAGAAGCTCTTAAACTATTTGGGGCATAATATGCTGCTGCACCAAATTCCCATTCATTTGAACCACTTTTGGTTACAATATTAGTTACACCACCGAGCGAGCGACCATATTCTGCGCCGTAACCACCTGTTTTAACTTGTGTCTGAGAAATAGCATCAAAAGGAACATTAGCAAAATTTAAGAATGTACGGATATTGGTTACATCGAAACCGTCGATGTAATAGCCATTTTCAGCTACTGAAGAACCACCAAATGAAGGTAAGTTACCAAAGCCTGGATCACCTTTCACAACACCTGGCGTTAAAAGAGCAACAGAAGTAATATCACGACCAACGGGTAATCTTTCAAGCTCTTCTGCTGTGAAAACCATACCAGACTCAACGTTTGACACATCAATAGTACTAATTACAGAGCCACGAACTTGAATAATTTCAGTTTCGCTTTCGCTAAAATTTACGTTTGAGCCTGTGCCTATTGTTACAGTAATTGTATGTTGTTTTCCTGATGAATCGCTTACCGTATATTTACCGGTAGGAACGTTTTTAAAGGTAAAATTTCCGTTTGCATCTGCAGTAAGTTGACGTGTTAAACCTGTTTTCGTACTTTTAAACGTAACCACCGAGCCTGCTGCAGCTTCACCACGAATACTACCTGTTGTATTACTCGCAGCAAAAGTCATTGATGACGCTACTAGACATGCTCCTACTGCTACTGCAGTCATTGAAAGTTTAAAGGTCTTGGTAAGATTAGTTTTCATATTTAGTATTTCTCTCTGGAATTTTAATATTTATTATTTGCCATCGTTAATGAGAACACCTTGACGCGCGTTACAAAAAATTAACAAATTGACAGATTATTATCCGAAGAAATATTTTTAAAACTTAATACGAAAATGGCTGTGTTATTCAAAAAAAAAATAAGAACTGAATATTTTTAGTACAAGTCTAATCTTTATCAAAACTGTACAAGCTTTATTATCATAAAAATTTAAAAAAATGTTCTTCATTAGTAATAACAGCTTATGGAGATAAAACGTCGCATTATTTTTTAATAAAGTGTTATTTATATTTTCAATATTTAAAAAAAACGGTTTCAATCAGAGGTAAATAATCAGTTGCACAAATTGAATTTTGATTTAGTTTTTAGTAGAGTACCGTTCTTATTAGGTGTCTGACACATCATTTTGTTAATGACTTGTTAGGTGAAACGAGAAACCAGTTTAAAACTGGTACTGCCCCCGCAACGGTAACTGTGAGCAGCAATAAAACCACTGTAATTTATAATTATGGGAAGGTATTGCAAATGCGATGATCAGAAGTCCGGAGACCGGCCTAATAACTCGATTACTGCGGAGGGCGGTTTTATCAGAGATGCAATATCTTCAATGATAGATTACACGTCTACACGAATAAATTTATTGTCTTTCTTGGTTCCCCTTCCTTATATATTTATTCTAATTTTATACTCAGGGAACTTTATTATGAAAAATACCGGAACGTTCAGCGATAGACATACAGATCCAGCTCAAAAAAGTGTTACAACAAAAGCTTATTGGCCTATTTTCATTATTTTATCAGCGCTAATGATAATGACTCGACCTTATCATTTTGCCTCTGCACTTCACTTACCAAGTGCTTCTTTGGCGGTATTTTTTCTCGGTGGTTTCTTTTTAAAAACCAATAACACTTTTTGGAGATTTTTTGCCTTAAGTGTCTGTATTGATCTTGCTAGTAGTTATGCTCGCGGTGCCTTTGGTGACTGTATTACCGTATCATATCCATTTTTAGTCGTTGGCTACTTTGCCTTATGGCAAACAGGAAAATGGTGTGCCTTTAACGTTAAGCAAGCCAATATTGCTCTTGCTGTAACTAAAAACCTCGTAGGGCTGTTCATCGCTAGTTCAATCGCTTTTTTCACCTCCAATGCTAGTTATTATTTTATTTCTGGAAAATTTCCTGATTTATCGTGGTTGCAATATAGTAGCCGAGTTGCAAAGTACTACTTTCCTTATATTCAAAGCCCATTTTTATATGTGATTTTAGGTTTAGCTATTTACTGTATTTTGTCACAAATAAAATTGTTAAAGAGTGGGCAAGTTAATGTTAAATAGTTACCATTGTCCTGCATTAATCATTAGCGCGCCCTCCTCTGGTTCAGGAAAAACAACCATCACTGCGGCTATTGCAACTTATCATCGTTTACAGGGCAAAGATGTTCGCGTTTTTAAAACAGGGCCTGACTTTATTGACCCGATGATCCTGACCAAAGCGAGTGGCAATCCTGTTTATCAGCTAGATTTATGGATGGTGGGCGAGCAGCATTGTCGTGAGTTACTTTTTGAAGCTGCTCAGGTAGCAGATTTAATTCTTATTGAAGGGGTAATGGGCCTGTTTGACGGCGAACCAAGTACTGCCGATTTAAGCCTATTTTTTGATATTCCGGTATTAGCGATAATTGACGGTAGCGCCATGGCGCAAACATTCGGCGCAGTAGCATTAGGTTTGCAGCAATATAGCCCGGCGTTAAAATTTTCTGGCGTTATTGCCAATAGAATTGCCAGTGAACGCCATGCAGAAATGATACGTGAAAGTATCCCCGCAAGTATTGGGGTCTTTGATGTTTTCATGCGTGATAACGAAATTAGTTTGCCTGAACGTCATTTGGGTTTAGTACAGGCTGAAGAATTGCATGATATAGAAAAAAAATTGCTGCGCGCAGCCAATGCTGTAGCAAATAGTTCACTTAATCTATTGCCTGAACCTATTCAGTTTTATTGTCCTGAAAAAATTGATAATGAAAATCTGCTTACAAAAAAACCACTGACAGGAAAGCGTATTATTATCGCACAAGATTTAGCTTTTAATTTTCTCTATCAAGCTAACTTGCGTTTATTACTTCAATTTGGAGCTGAACTGGTATTTACTTCGCCAATCAATGACCTATGTTTACCTAGTGGGGATGCTTTATATATGCCTGGAGGGTATCCTGAATTGTATGCTAAGCAGCTAAGTGAAAATCACAGTTATATCAATTCACTTAAACTATTCGCTCAACAAGAAAAGCCAATACTTGCAGAGTGCGGTGGCATGCTTTATTTACTTGATAACTTAACGGTCATTGATGATAACAATCAACAGAAAACCTTCAATATGGCGGGATTATTATCTGGTGGTGGCGAAATGAAACAAAAACTTAGTGCTATCGGCCAGCAATATGCAGAGTTTGATAATCATCTTCCAGACCAAGATAATTCAAATAAACAACAAGTCCGTGGCCATAGCTTTCATTACTCTACAGCCATAATTGATGCTCAACCAGTGACTCATGCGCAATACTACTCACGGAACAACCAAGGAGAAGCAGTTTATCTGCAAAATAATCTTCTTGCTTCTTATATTCATTGGTACTTCCCAAGCAATATAGAGTTTTTTATCCGTTTTTTCTTAGGAGAACCGAAATCACAATTGAATAATTGATCGTTCAATTATCCTAACTTAGCGAAATATTGACTCAAAGCATGATTTAGCTTAGCATCGGCACATTAATATTTGTAAATTGAAAGAACTCCGCATAAATGAGAAACACTTGGATTGGCTTTATAATAGTACTATCGATTGCATTGCAGTCGTTTGTTACTGTGGCTAGTTCAAACGAAAATCATCAAGTTGATGCTCAACATTTGCAAACAGAACACTCTCATGACACTGACCATCAAGCCCTTGAGCAAAAATCATCAGAAAGTGAACATAACGTTAATGATTGCCACCACTGCGGTCACTGTCAAGGTTCGCACACTCAATGGCTTTCAACGACCAAATCAAGCTCGATTATGTCGAAGCCTTTGATCCCTAATCAATATTTTTATCTTATTAATATCGATAAAAGCTTTATAGAACAACCTATTCGCCCTCCCATCGCTTAATTTAATTTTATCTAAATTTTCCGCAACAATCTTTATTGTGAACTAAATATCGAATTTAGTTCCGTTGCTACGCATACTTTAAAATTAAGAGATCACAATGAACAACTCAATTAATAATACGGTAAAACTAAGCCTACTGAGCATTTTGCTTTATGGTTTAACAACTTTTTCTAACCATGTAATTGCCTTTGAAACCACCGAAGATACACACAAAGAAGGTATTAGTTTTACTCCTGAACAATTAGCTTTAGCGAACATAAAAGTAACGACCTTACAGCCCAAAATTTTCGCGAGAAGTGTTTATGCTCCCGGTGAAATAAAAGCGAATGGCTATACCAGTTATATTGTTTCACCACGAACAGAGTCTGTCGTGGTAAGTCGACATGCCACTTTAGGTGAACATGTTGTAAAAGATCAGCCATTAGTGACTTTGTTTAGTGAATCAGTAGCAGAAGCACAAGCTAATTACCGTGTCGCATTTAGCGAATGGCAACGTACTAAAAAATTAGCAAAAGGTACGGTCAGTGAAAGCCGTTTACTAAAAAGTGAAACCGACTACATTTCAGCTTTTGGTCGCTTAACAGCCTTTGGTTTAACAAAAACGGCTATTGAAGAAATTGTCATAAACAATTCTTCAAACTTAGGTGAATACACACTAGTCGCCAAACGTGCAGGTGCAGTTTTAAGTGATGATTTTTCACAAGGTCAGCGAGTTTCACCTGGTGAACAAATTATGATTTTAGCAAACGAAAAAAGCTTATGGATAGAAGCTCGCGTTTCTCCGAATAAAAAGCTGAATTTACCTGTGGGTACCCTAGCAAAAATAGAGTTTTCTGGACAAATGTATGATGCAGAAGTTATTCAAGAAGCTCACACTATCGATCCAAGCACTCGCACTAGAATTGTCAGATTATCTGTTGGAAATGAAGATGATACTTTGCATTCTGGCATGTTTGTTAATGTTAATTTTCAGTTCGATACCAAAACACCTGTAATTGCAGTACCAGAAACTGCTTTAATGCGAGGCGCTGATGGTGATTGGACTGTATTTGTTGAAGATCATCCCGGAGAGTTTGAAGCTGTTGAAGTAGAATTAGGTCAAGCTTTAGGAGGTTATCGCCAAATAATAGGGATATTCCCGAAAAGTAGAGTGGTTACCGAAGGCGCATTTTTTGTTGCTTCAGAAATAGCAAAAGGCGGCTTTGATCCGCACGGCCATTAGGGGGCAATAAATGATGTTTAATAAAATGATTGATTGGTCTGTTAATAATCGACTTTTGGTAGTCATCGTACTGATTGCCACGATGGCAGCATCTATTATGGTGATACCCACCATAAATTTAGATGCATTCCCTGATGTAACTAACGTTCAGGTTGCCGTAAATACTGAAGCTCCGGGTTTAGCTGCCGAAGAAGTTGAGCAGCTAATAACCTACCCTATTGAAGCAGTAATGTATGCACTACCAGATGTAGAGCAAGTACGCTCTATTTCAAAAACGGGGTTATCAGGTGTAACTGTGGTTTTCAAAGAAGGTACCGATATATATTTTGCCAGACAGCTAGTTTTTGAGCGCTTGCAAGCAGCTAAAGAATTAATTCCGCAAGGTGTAGGTACTCCAGCCATGGGGCCTAATACTTCGGGTTTGGGGCAGGTTTTTCAGTATTTACTCATTGCTGATAAAAATTCTGGCTATGACTCTATGACCTTAAGAAGCTTAAACGATTGGATAGTTAAATTACTGGTCATGCCCGTAGGTGGCGTTACTGATGTATTATCTTTTGGCGGCAATGTTAAGCAATATCAAGTAAATATTGAACCCAGTAAATTGTTGTCATATCAATTAACGCAAGACGATATTGTTACTGCATTAGATGGCAATAACGCCAATGTTGGCGGTTGGTATATGAATCGCGGTCAAGAGCAGTTAGTGATCCGCGGCACAGGTTGGTTTAATAGTGGCGAAGCAGGTTTAGCTGATATTAGACAAGTTCCGGTTAAAACAGTGAACGGTACCGTAGTGACCATTGCTGATATTGCTAACGTTACTTTGGGTAGTGAAATACGTCAAGGCGCAGTGACCATGACCCGTAGAGATGTTCAAGGTAATGTTGAAAAACTAGGTGAAGTAGTTTCGGGCATTGTTTTAAAGCGAATGGGCGCAAATACTAAAGCGACGATTGATGGCATTAATGCACGTATTCCAATGATCAACCAAGCATTACCTGACGGAGTAAGTTTTGAGCCCTTCTACGATCAAGCTGATTTAATAACTAAAGCAGTTGATACCGTTGTGGAAGCTTTGGCGCTAGCATTTATTTTTATCGCTATAGTACTTGCGCTATTTTTAATGAACTTGCGTGCAACCTTTTTAGTCTTAATTTCAATACCTATTTCAATCGCCATCGCTTTGATGGTGATGTCTTGGATAGGATTATCCGCTAACTTAATGTCATTGGGCGGTATTGCCGTTGCTATTGGTATGTTGGTAGATGGCTCAGTGGTGATGGTAGAAAACATGTTCAAACATCTTAATAAACCCGATTCAACACACGATAAAAATGAACAGGCTGCTATTCCTTTGCGATTAAAAGAAGCCGGTAAGGAAGTTGCACGTCCGGTATTTTTTGCAGCTTCCATTATTCTCGTGGTATTTACACCCTTGTTCAGTTTTGAAGGCGTTGAAGCGAAACTGTTCCAGCCAATGGCAATTAGTATTATTTTAGCGGTTATTTCCGCCATATTAGTCGCACTGTTTGTTGTACCTGCACTTGCGACTTTTATGTTTAAAAAGGACGTTAAGCAAAGAGAAAGTTTCATATTAAAACCTTTAGATAAACTTTATCGTTCGGGACTAAAAGCCGCGATGAAGCACACCAAATTTGTGATTGCAGCTTCAGTAGTTATGGTGATCGGTGCGATATCTCTAGTACCACAAATCGGTACTGAGTTTGTACCGGAATTAGAAGAAGGCACCATCAATCTGCGAGCAACTTTAGCACCTTCATCGAGTTTAGAGACCGCACTATCGGTCGCCCCTATTTTAGAGCAAAAACTTATGGAGTTTCCAGAAGTCGAATATACTTTAAGTCGAATTGGCCGTGCAGAGATTGGCGGAGATCCTGAGCCTGTTAATAACATTGAAATTTATATTGGTTTAAAGCCAGTATCACAATGGACAAGTGCAAAAAATCGTTATGAGCTACAAGGGTTGATGGAAGAAAAACTTGAAAAATTTCCGGGCCTTTTGCTGAATTTTTCACAGCCGATCGCCACGCGAGTAGATGAATTACTTTCAGGAGTTAAAGCACAACTTGCTATTAAATTATTCGGTCCAAAACTAGACGTACTTGCTCAGAAGGGACAAGAAATTGAAACCGCTATTAAACAAGTTACTGGTGCTAGAGATGTCGCCTTAGAACAAATAGCGGGTGAAGCACAACTGGTGATAAAACCTAAAAGGCAACAACTTTCTCGTTTTGGTTTATCGGTTGGCGATGTGATGAAAGTAGTCAAAGATGGTATTGGCGGCGTCAGTGCAGGGCAAATAATCAACGGTAATGAGCGATATGATATTGTTGTGCGTATTGAAGAAAAATTTCGTGATACTCCTGAAACGATTGCCGACCTTCGCATACAATCACCTACTGGTGCTTGGGTACGTTTAGGGGATATTGCTTCAGTGACTTTTGAGTCAGGTCCACCACAAGTCCGTCGTGATGATGTACAAAGGCGAGTTGTTATACAAGCTAATGTGCAAGGACGTGATATGGGGAGTGTTGTTAGCGACATCCGTGCTGCAATTGTTAAAGAGGTCGATTTGCCGGTGGGTTACTCTGTGGTCATTGGTGGTCAATTTGAGAATCAACAACGAGCACAGCAAAAATTAATAGTGGTGGTACCATTGTCTCTCGCATTAATCGCTTTATTACTCTACTTTGCTTTTGGTTCTGTTGGGCAAGCGATGCTAATCTTAGTTAATGTGCCACTGGCGGTGATTGGCGGTATTTTCTCACTTTACCTTAGCGAACAATACCTTTCTGTACCAAGCTCTGTTGGCTTTATCACGTTATTTGGTGTTGCTGTACTCAATGGCGTAGTGATGGTCGAAAGCATAAATCAGCGAGTAAAAGACGGTCTTGAAGCATCGAAAGCCGTCTTTGATGGCGCTACATCTCGTTTGCGTCCTGTACTAATGACTGCAATCACATCAGCATTAGGGTTAATACCTATGCTGATGTCCAACGGTGTTGGTGCTGAAATACAACGACCTCTTGCCACTGTAATAGTCGGCGGTCTAGTAACCGCAACCTTGCTAACCTTGTTTGTATTACCTGTTTTATATCAGTGGTTTTCTAAAGAAAAAATAAAACAGCTGACAAATAATTAACACTTAAAACGACTAAAGGTATGGTTGAATAAATTGTATATTCAGCCTTATCTTTGCATTTTTGCTTTGTTAATATTTATTGTATGCTTCAAATGTAACCCTATTAATATAAATTTGAAGAACTATTACAGATATCTGCTGGGTTTTATTCATTAGCATTTACTAGTGAAAATGAACAAGAAAGGCAGAACGACTTACAGGTAACACCTGAGTTGTTCGGATACCTATTGAATGCGAAAATACATTTAGGGGCGAAAATCTTGTACAAAAAAAGCCTGAATAACGAATTATTCAGGCTTTTTTTATGCGTATTGCTAAAGCAAAACAGGCTTAAAAAGAGCTTATCTTTTTGCCAATTTTTCTTTAATACGTGCTTTGCGGCCAGTAAGCTCGCGCAAGTAGTAAAGTTTAGCTTGACGTACATCACCGCGGCGTTTAACTTCAATAGAGTCAACGATAGGAGAATGTGTCTGGAATACACGTTCTACACCAACACCGTTCGAAATTTTACGAACTGTGAATGCAGAATTGATGCCACGGCTTTTAACAGCAATGATAACACCTTCAAATGCTTGAAGACGTGATTTATCACCTTCTGTAACTTTTACTTGTACAACAACAGTATCGCCTGGTGCGAATGTTGGTAAATCTGTTTTCATCTGCTCTTTTTCGAGCATATCAATAATGTTACTCATAATACCTTCTTCCTAGAGTTCACAGACATCAACAAAATCATTTATTATCATCTTTAATAGAAGCTAACATTTTCTTTTGTTCTGCTGTCAGAGCTAGGTTAGTTAATAATTCTGGTCTTCTAGTCCACGTTCTTTCTAGTGACTTAAACATCCGCCATTGCTTTATATGTTCGTGATTACCACTTAATAACACTTTCGGTACCGACTTAGCTTCAGTTGAAGTGTCGAGTACTTCTGGCCTTGTGTAATGTGGACAATCTAACAAACCGTCTGAGAAAGAATCTTGCTCAGCTGATTGATTATGTCCTAAAACACCCGGCACAAAACGTGCTACAGCATCGATCATATTCATTGCGGGGAGTTCTCCACCGCTCAGTACATAATCACCAACAGACCATTCTTCGTCGATTTCCGACTCAATTAATCGTTCGTCTATGCCTTCATAACGCCCCGCTATAAATAGCAGTTTATTATGGTGTGCTAATTCGCGTACACCAGCTTGGTCGAGTTTACGTCCCTGCGGCGACAAATATATAACCTTAACTTGTTCTTTATCAGAACTACTATTATCACCTGTTGCAGAATCTGTAGCGATATTCGCTGCAGCTTTAGCGGCTTTAATAGCATCACGTAGCGGTTGCACCATCATTAACATGCCCGGACCACCACCATAAGGACGGTCGTCAACGGTTCTATGTTTGTCGTGCGTAAAGTCTCTTGGATTCCACGTATGAAATTCAATTAACCCGTTACGGATCGCTCGGCCTGTCACCCCATACTCAGTAATGGCGTCAAACATTTCAGGAAAAAGGCTTATCACCCCATACCATCGTTTGTTTGTTAAAACACTATTACTCAAGTTAGAAACCTGGGTCCCAGTCAACACAAATTTGTTTATTTTCAGCACTAACCGACTTTACTACTTGTTCAAAAAGATACGGAATTAAACGCTCTTTTTGTCCGAAGCCGTCATTACGATTAGCTTTTACAACCAATACATCGTTAGCGCCAGTTTCTAAAATTTCAGAAACTTGACCAAGGTCGTAACCTTTGTCAGTAACAACAGTCATGCCGATTAAGTCGCGCCAGTAAAATTCCCCTTCAGGCAATTTAGCTAGTACGCTTTCATTGACAAATATTTCTGAGCCAACAAGCTTTTGGGCTATATCGCGATCATCAATACCTGCAACATGAACAACAATTCCGTTATTATGTTTGCGCCAATCAGATATTTCGACTGATTGTACTTTATTTCCTAATTTTAAAGACCAAGGAAAATAGTCTAATATAGCTTCGGTTTCATCAGTGAATGAATGAATTTTCAACCAACCTTTGATACCGTAAACTGCGCCTACTTTACCTAGGATGACTTCTTTATTTATTTCTTCCACAACAACTCCTAAACCTACTAAACTAATTAAGCTGCTACTTGAGCATCTTTAACTAACTTAGCCACACGATCAGATAAACCAGCACCTTGACCAACCCAATGGTTGATACGGTCTAGGTCTAAGCGTAATTTCTCAGCTTGACCTTCTGCTGTTGGGTTGAAAAAGCCAACTTTCTCGATGAAACGACCATCGCGAGAGTTACGGCTATCTGCAACTACAACCTGATAGAATGGACGCTTTTTAGCGCCACCACGAGCTAAACGAATGGTTACCATATCGCCCTCTATTATTTAAAGTGTTAAAACGAATTTTCCAGACATTTCCTGACACCCTAGGTGACAGAAAAGCTCGCGTATTCTACGCTTTTAAGGAAAAAAAGCAAGAGATATTACAATAAGCAGTTATTATTTGATTAATATTTGTGATAATGAGGTAGGTCGGTTCACCTAGCTTGTTTATTTAACTGACGTTACATCACTCAACTCTATTACGGCCATTCTTTTTAGCCAGATATAGCCTTATATCAGCTTCTTTAATAAGTAATTCAGGTGAAGTATCTAGTGAGGGTGTTATAGAGCTAACGCCTAAACTAATTGTAAGCTGATTGATTTTATCTAGATTAGAAAAATTATGTTCTATGTTTTGCTCAATAATTTGCTGACGAAACTTTTCTGCCAGAGTTTTAGCTTGTTCTAAATTAGTATGGGGTAAAAGAACGACAAACTCTTCGCCACCATAACGCGCAACAATATCGGTAATTCTTTTGCTTGTCTGATTTAGAATTTGAGACACTTGTTTTAAGCACTCATCACCTTGCAAGTGCCCATAATTATCGTTGTAAGATTTGAAAAAATCGATATCGATTAAGATCAAAGATAAGTTTTCTTGATGGCGCATAGCACGATGCCACTCTTGCTCGAGTTCATGATCAAATTTTCGACGATTGGCAATTGCAGTTAATCCGTCTTGATAAGAAAGTGCTTGGAGCTCTTTGGTTCTTTCAATGACTTTTTCCTCCAATTCTGCAAATGCTTGCTTTAATTGGGTATTAGCTTGTTTTTCTATAATTATCCAAATATAGAAACCGGCTAGTGACACTAAAGCAATAAAAAATACTGCCAGTATAAGGATATTACGCGTTTTATAGTTAGGTACCAGTGCCTCATCGACATCGATTTCTGTTGCCAAGCCAAAGCCAAGTGAATCATCCCATATCCAGTTGCCAAAAACGGGCACTCCTCTATAATCTCGATAACCAGTAATATTAAAGCCACTTTCCCCTTTTATTGCGCTCTTTGACATAACAGTGAGCGGCAACAGGTTTCGCTGCATTGTTGGGTTATAGCCATTAAGCATGTTCCCACCTGGATCCGCGATCCTAATTGACAACATCGATGATTCATGTGATTCCGTTAATAAACCAACTTTCTGTAGTTGTTCTTCAAAACGACTGTTTGTAATAAGCATTGCTTTATCATCAAATGCATATGTCTCACCACTAACGCCAATACTTCCTAATTGAGTTACGCGAGAAAAGTCATAACTTGGATCAATACGTAATGCTAATAAAGCAATAATACGTTGGTGGTGATCATAAATAGGAGTTCCAATAAAAATTGATGGTAAATTTTTAGAAAAACGACCATTTTTCATTTCGATTGGGACGTCTGAGTTTATTGGTGGGACAAATAAAGTTTCCCCCTTAAGCATACGATTAAAAACTTTGGGGCGCTTTTTAAAGATTAAATTTGTTTCATGCAAGTTACTATCTCGCATTGAAGCTATATTTTTTTTATCGGTAGAAATAATAAAAAAACCAATATCTTGCTGGGCATTCATTTTTTTCTTCATAAATGCACGGGATTTTTCTAAAGCACTATTGGGTAAATCATCTATCGCTAATTGAGTAGCTGTGCTTTCATTGATTTTCAATAACTGTTGAGTGAGTAAAATTAACGTTTCGTCGTTTGCTATTTCTATTAAGTTACTTTGACGATTCCTTATCCAAATATTTAACGATTCATGAGTCGTTTTCGTTACTGTTTGTAAAGAATTTTTTATCGTTTTTAAAGATTCTTCTTTAATACGTTCCAATGCTAGCCAAGCAGCGATGCTTACTAGAAGTAAAAATAAAAACGTAAAAATAAACCAGGGGAGTTTTTTCATATGTTTTGGTTAATGAAGCAGAAAATTCAAAACATTATATATATGAAGTGGTGTCATTATAATTCAACTAAAGTCTTATTGAGTATTCATCTATTAACTATAGCAAATAAAAAATGCTTACTAAAAATAGTAAGCATTTAAATTTTTCTAACCAATTTGTTAAGAAAAGTGACCTAACGACCAAACATGCCGCCGCCCATACCACCGGCACCACCAGGAGGCATCATGCCTTTCATTGAACGCATCATTTTTTGCATGCCACCTTTACCTGACATTTTTTTCATCATTTTTTGCATTTGAGTAAATTGTTTTAATAAACGATTCACATCTTGAATTTGTGTACCTGAACCTGCAGCAATTCTACGCTTTCGAGAGCCTTTAATAATATCAGGACGTTCACGTTCACCTTTGGTCATTGAGCTAATAATAGCTTCCATACGCAAGGTAAGCTTGTCATCCATTTGATCTTTAATTTTATCTGACATATTGCCCATACCTGGCAATTTATCCATCATGCTCGTCATGCCGCCCATGTTTTTCATTTGCACAAGTTGCTCACGAAAATCTTCTAAATCAAAATTTTTGCCGCTCTTAAATTTCTTGGCTAACTTTTCAGCTTTCTTTTTATCAACCTTTTGCTCTACTTCTTCAATTAAAGAAAGTACATCACCCATGCCAAGAATACGAGAGGCAATGCGGTCAGGGTGAAAAGGCTCTAATGCTTCTATTTTTTCGCCAACACCCATAAATTTTATAGGTTTACCGGTAATATGACGGATAGAAAGTGCAGCACCGCCTCGAGCATCACCGTCAGTTTTTGTGAGAATAATACCCGTTAATGGTAATGCATCACCAAATGCTTTAGCTGTGTTTGCTGCATCTTGCCCCGTCATGGCATCAACGGTGAATAATGTTTCTACAGGATTAATAGCAGCATGAAGTTGTTGTATTTCTCCCATCATGTCTTCATCAACGTGTAGACGGCCAGCAGTATCAACAATGAGTACATCGAAAAAATTGGTTTTAGCATGTTCAATAGCAGCATTTGCTATATCAATTGGTTTTTGCGAAATTTCACTAGGGAAAAACGCAACGTCTATCTCATTGGCTAACGTTTCAAGTTGTTTAATAGCTGCGGGACGATATACATCAACACTTACCACTAAAACTTTTTTCTTTTCACGCTCTGTTAAATATTTAGATAACTTTGCTACAGAGGTTGTTTTACCTGCCCCTTGTAAACCTGCCATTAAAACAATCGCTGGTGGTGCTGCTTTTAAGTTAAGTGACTCGTTCACTTCACCCATTGCATGTTCAAGTTCTTTTTGAACAATTTTTACGAAGACTTGCCCTGGTGTTAAGCTTTTAGAAACATCTTGGCCAACCGCACTTTCTTTTACTTTAGCGATAAACTCACGAATAACAGGTAAGGCAACATCCGCTTCGAGTAGTGCCATACGCACTTCACGTAACGTTTCTTTAATGTTGTCTTCAGTTAGCCGACCTCGGCCACTGATATTTTTTAACGTTTTCGTTAAACGATCGGAAAGATTCTCAAACATGTATGACTCTATATTGTGTTGAATATAAAAATTATTGCCTATTATACCTGCCAATAAAATAAGCGAAAGGTCTTGGCAAAAAATAAGCTAACTTCGTGTAAATAAATCATCGTTATTTGATGCAGGGTAATGCACCTTAATATAAGTATGGTAAGCTGTGACCAAGTTTAGCTTTTATATAATTAACATAGTGAATGTCTTGGAATATTTATCTGCATTACTGACAAATTTTTTAGCCTTAAGTGCTGAAGCAAGTCCCTGGTTGTTGTTAGGGTTAATCATCGCTGGCTTAATGAAGTCTTGGGTGCCAACTAAAATATTAAGCAATCATTTAGGAGAAGGCAAACTAGCGATAGTTAAAGCCGCGATTATTGGTGCACCTTTACCGCTATGTTCTTGTGGCGTTATACCTGTTGCTACAGAGCTACGTCGTAGTGGCGCTTCTGCTTCTGCAACATCTTCTTTTTTAGTGGCAACCCCAGAAACAGGGGTTGACTCTGTTTCTGTTTCTTACGCATTATTAGGCCCAGTGTTTGCTATCTATCGACCAGTAACCGCAATATTTTCTGCTATTATCACCGGATTATTTGTTTCAACGCTAAAAAAAGACAAAATATCTTTACCTAATGAAGTAAAAACAAATACTCAAACCTGTTGTGCGAGTAAAAGTAAACCAGCGCCTATCGCAGTCAAACCTTCATGTTGTGCGAGTGAAACCACTAAAAAGGCTTCTAAAAAATCAGCAGGCTTTATTAGTAAAACTACTTCAGGCATTCATTATGCGGCAACTAAGTTGATTGATGACATAATTATATGGTTATTAGTTGGGCTGATTTTTGCTACTTTGATAAAAACATTTTTACCTGAATCATTTTTACTAAGCTACGGTAGCGGCTTACCTGCCATGTTAGTGATGATTGTTATTTCAATTCCTATGTATATTTGCGCCACCGCATCAACTCCAGTAGCAGCAGGCTTTATTTTAGCGGGCATATCCCCAGGCACGGCTTTAGTATTTATGATGGCTGGCCCAGCAACTAATATCTCTACATTAGGTGTAATTAAAAATGAAATGGGCAGCGGAGTTTTAATCCGATACATATTAGGAATTTCATTATGTGCCATTGGGTTTGGCTTATTACTTGATTGGGGTTTAGTTTTTTTTGAAGTAAATATTAATCAACAAATGCAGCATAGTCATGAATTGTTACCTTTTTGGTTTGGACTTACTTGTGCAGGTTTGATTGCCATTTTGTCGATTAAACCATTGAGAAAGTTAGTTTTATAGTTTTAGTATATGGTGTATTACGCGCATTCTGATAGAATCGTTTGCCTTGTATATAGCCGTGGTCATTGGAGATATGTGATTTTTAGCATGATTAAAAACATTAACTACAAGGTGCATAATTGAGTAATAGCTGGCTATTACCATTGAATGCAACAAAGTAGACGAGTTTTTAAACGGGTAAAAAGCGCAGTTTGAGTGATTACGGGTGTAAATGCCAAATAGTTAATTTATTGTGTGGGAGCACGTTGTGAGTTTGTCAGATATTTTTTCATTAATTGCATTTTTGGCTTATGCCGTTGCGAGTTCTGCAATGTTATTACGTTTATTCCATCCGAAAGGACCTAATTTAGTTTTTGTACTATTTTTTGGTTGTTTAGCCATGGTGCTGCACACGCTAAGTAATGCACAATTTTTAGTTGCTCAAGCAGACATTAATTTTGCCCTTCCTAATGTTATCTCTTTAGTTAGCCTAGTGATTTGTTTATCTATTTCAGCATTTGCTCTTCGTTTTAAGGTTAATTTATTGCTACCTGTTATTTATGGGTTTGCAGGGGTTTGGCAATTACTGATGGTATTCGTCCCTAATGTTGCGCAAGCGCCTCTAGTCAATCATGGGTTTGGCGTGATAAGCCATGTTAGTATTGCCCTACTTTCGTATTGCATTTTGATCATTGCCACGCTTTATGCTTTTCAAGTGGCTTATATTAATTTTAAATTAAAAACTAAAAATCTGACTGCGGTAAGTCACTTACCACCTTTAATGCAAGTAGAAGGTCAGCTTTTTATTATCTTAAGCATAGGAACTAGTTTTCTATTGCTCAGTGAAGTCATTGGTTTTCTATTTTTGGACGGTATGGTTTCAAATGAGAACTTACATAAAACTGTATTGTCTATTTTAGCTTTTTTAGTATATTCAACTACACTGTTAGGCCATTATAAACTAGGCTGGCGTGGCCACCGCGTGTTAATATTAACGGTCACGGCTAGTGCTTTATTAACATTGGCATATTTTGGCAGTAGGTTTGTCAAAGAATTTATTTTACTATAAATAATTATAATAATGGTCACTCAGGAAGTTTATAACTTTGCTTAATGACCACAAATAAAACAACATAAGGTTCCTTTTTTGGACAACATATCAACTGAAGTTCTCTTTATTACTCTTGGCATTCTTATTCTAGTTTCAGCATACTTCTCTGGTTCTGAAACGGGCATTATGTCGCTAAATCGTTATCGATTGCGGCACTTAGAAAAACAAAAGCATAAGGGTGCGAAACGCGTTAGTAAACTACTTAATCGCCCAGATCGTTTAATTGGTCTAATTTTAATTGGTAATAATCTTGTCAATATTGCTGCCTCAGCCATTGCTACAATAATTGGTTTACGTTTATTTGGTGACATGGGTGTTTTAATTGCCACGATAGCTTTAACTTTAATTGTATTAATTTTTGCCGAAGTCACGCCAAAAACTTTAGCCGCTTTATATCCAGAGAAAATAGCGTTTCCAAGCTCTATAGTTTTATCTTTGTTATTAAAAGTACTATTCCCATTAGTGGTCGCCGTAAATTGGATCACTAACGGTTTATTGATGCTAATAGGGGTTAGCTCAGAGCAAAGAGAGCAACACAGTTTAAGCTCTGAAGAGTTAAGAACCGTGGTGAATGAATCTAGTGCAATGCTGCCAGAGCGCGATCAAAACATGCTGGTTGGTATACTCGATTTAGAAAAGGTCACTGTTGAAGATATTATGGTGCCTCGTAATGAGTTAGTGGGCATTGATATTAATAACGACTGGAAAAAAATTCAGAAGCAATTAGCCCAATCAAACCATACGCGTGTTTTATTGTATCGAGACAATATGGATGACGTAGTGGGTTATATTCATCTTCGTGATGCCTTAAAACTTTTATTCAAAAATCAATTTACTAAAACCACATTAATACGCGCGGTTAAAGAATTATACTTTATTCCAGAAGGTACAACCCTAAACGTGCAGTTACTAAAGTTCCAGCACGCTAAAGAACGTTTAGGCTTAGTTGTCGACGAGTATGGTGATATTCAAGGATTAGTGACATTAGAAGATATTTTAGAAGAAGTCGTTGGAGACTTCACGACAACAATGACCCCCACCACAAGCGAAGAAGTGCATTTTCAGCCTGATGGTAGTTTCTTAGTTGACGGCAGTGCTACAGTAAGAGATATCAATAAAGAAATGACATGGACCTTTCCAACAAATGGTCCTAAAACGTTAAATGGATTGATCATCGAATATTTAGAAGATATTCCTGAAGCAAACCTAAGTGTACGCATAGCGGGTTACCCACTAGAAATAGTTGAAGTTTCCGATAACATGATCAAAACCGTGCGAATTCTTCCAGAGTTTTATCTTGGTAAAGAGGAAGAAAAAGAGTAACGATTGTTAGAACAATTCCTCTCCTTGATTTTTAAACTAAAGGCCTTAAATCACCATTTTAAGGCCTTTTTTTATGTTTTCTCTACCAAGGCAGCTATTCGATATTTATGTGCTTATTTTATCTTTTGTGGATAATACCATCAACAAACAAAGTTATTCACAAAGTTATTCACACCATATGATCTATTAATGATCTTTCCACAATTTCTGTGGATAACAAAACGCAGCCCAATAGAAGCTAGCCCTCCAATAATGCAATGGCTTTTTTTAAAATTTATGAAATTTTTTATACGATAAATTTAATTACAATAAAGATAGTTGATTAGCAGCACTTTTGCTTAATAAAAGTGATTTAATCACAACCAATGCTGTTGGGTAAATAGGCAGATGGTGGCTATTCGTGCAGTCGGTGCTTTTAATTTAGTCGCGAAAACTAAAAAGCATGGTCATTAGATTAAAATGACCATGCTTCAAATTTATTAATTAAATATTTTATGAAAAAGTATCAACCATTAAATAATCGCCATAACCAACCGTGATCTAAATCAGACTCACAACTTTTCAATTGACTGCTGTAACGTCGTGCTCGGTTATCAACTTTTCGTGAAACTTTTACAAGCCACGGTTTCTTTTTATAAGAGCGGCGTTTAAATCCCCCCCAACCTTCGTGATAATTTAAATATTGATTGTAAGCATCCCATTTAGAGACTTTATTTATTTTTTGTGTTTTAAAAATAAACCAGCCCATAAAGTCGATGGCATCTTCAAAGTCATCGCGGTCAGCTCCTGAATTATCAGTCTCTCGAATATAGTCATCCCAGGTCATCGTCTTTGCTTGAGAATAGCCATAAGCAGTACTAACTCTACCCCAAGGAATAAAGCCAAGTAAATAATCTCTAGGGGGCAAAGCATCAGCTTTAAATGAGCTTTCTTGATACATCATGCTCATCGGAACATGAATAGGTACGCCCCAACGTTCGCGAACTTCTTTTGCTGCAAAATACCAATCTTGATGCTCACGAAAAATTTCACAAAGATTTTCAGGATTTTTGGGCGGAGATGTAGCACAACTTGAAAGTAAAGTGATGCTGAACAATGAAATGAAAAACGGTTTAAGAAACGACATAACAGCAATACGTTATTGAATTAGATGTTGTTATCATGCCAGAAAGGCTAACTTATACCAACTAGATAATAATGACAAAAGGAAGGAAAATAATTATTTGAACTTTTAATGATATTTATTGAACTATATCGAAGAATCTCACTCTTACTTGTTGAGAGTTTTATTTCCCCCTTAGTACTTATGTTTTTAATGCGCATTTTTATATAATGCGTTTTTTTTTGCCTTTTATTTACTGAGACAAAAAATAAGGTCGACTTTTATTAGAAATAAACTGAACTAAACCAATCGTTAGCACTCTTACTTTACGAGAGCTTATTTCCCTTAGTGTTTCATGTTTTTATTACGCATTCCTTTTTTAAGTAATGCGTTTTTTTTTGTCTTTTATTTACTGAGACAAAAAATAAGGTCGACTTTTATTAGAAATAAACTGAACTAAACCAATCGTTAACACTCTTACTTTACGAGAGCTTATTTCCCTTAGTGTTTCATGTTTTTATTACGCATTCCTTTTTAAAGTAATGCGTTTTTTTTTGCTTGTTGTTTACCAGGAAAAAATAGGATCGTATTTTACAAAAAATAAACTGAACTAAACCAATCGTTAACACTCTTACTTTACGAGAGCTTATTTCCCTTAGTGTTTCATGTTTTTATTACGCATTCCTTTTTAAAGTAATGCGTTTTTTTTTGCTTGTTGTTTACCAAGATAAAAAGGTGGGTCGTTTTTTTTGAAATTAAACTGAACTAAACCAATATACAGGGCTCTTACTTTACGAGAGTTATATTTCCTTTAGTGTTTCATGTTTTTATCGCGCATTCTTGTTTAAGTAATGCGCTTTTTTTTGTCTATATTTTAATAAAACGTTATGGAGCAAAATAATCGGCTAAAAAAGTATCTAAATCGTCTTTATCGGCATCTTCAATATCTTTTTGATCTAAATGCGATTTAACTGCTGTTTCAGTAAAGTACTGCTCATCATAAACTTGATAATCTCTATCAAGCAATTTCTGACGATAATCTTGTGCCTGTTGCAAGGCAATTTTAGTCAAGCTTTTATCTTGGTTTACAACACAATCAAGCAATTTGGCAGAAGGAGTTAAACTCGGATCAATTAATTTTTTCTGTTCATTGGCTAATGCTTGGCTATATTTTTCACTGCCGTGGGCATTATCTAATAATTTTGCTACTTGTTGCATTTGTTGAAAAATTTCGTATCCCCATGCCTTAATTGATTTATCTTCGCCATTATCATTCAATAACAATTGTGGGTCTCTGCCACGAACGACAACTTCGTCCATATTAGTATCGCAGGTTTGTTGTTGCTCATAGCTAAACAAAGGACTTTCCGTTAAAGCACAATAGGTAATAAAAATATCAAGAAAATAAACTTGTTCGATACTGATGCCGGTATCAGAGAATGGGTTAACATCGAGAGCTCGAACCTCAATATACTCAACCCCACGATTTCTCAACGCTTCTGAAGGTTTTTCACCTGACTTAGCAACTTGCTTGGGTCTGATAGGGGCATAAAGTTCATTTTCAATCTGTAAGATATTACTATTGAGCTGCTGATACTTTCCATTAACTTTCACACCAATTTCAGCAAATTTTTCTGATGGAAGATTTATAGCACTTTGCACACCATCTAAATAACCATCCAAGTCGTTATAACAAATCTGTAATGATGACTGTTCGCTGTTCGTATAACCTAAGTCACTCATTCTTAAAGAAGTAGCGTATTCAAGATACATATAACCACTAGCCGACTTTTTAAAAGGCAATGTCGTGGCTTTATTTTTCATAAATGAGCTACAAATCGTCGGAGAACTGCCATATAAATAGGGGATCAACCAGCAATAACGCTTATAGTTTCGCAATAAGGCAAAATATTGTTCTGATATATAATCATTGATAGGCGCCTTATTTTCTGAAATTTTTTGCATGCTTTGCCAAAAATTTTGTGAAAAAGAGAAATTAAAATGAATACCGGAAATAACCTGCATCATACTGCCGTAACGATTTTTAAGCCCTTGACGATAAGCTGTTTTCATCTGACCAACGTTCGATGAACCATAGTTAGCTAGAGGGATTTTATCTTCATCGTCAACAAAGCACGGCATACTCATTGGCCACAGCAATTCGCCATCAATTTTGCTTAAAGTATACTTTTGAATATCTTGTAATTGAGCAATCGTTGTTTCTGCTTCATAACTTACCGGAGTAATAAATTCTAATAAGGTTTCAGAATAGTCTGTCGTGATATTAGGGTGTGTTAGCGCAGAGCCTAAACTTTTTTGATGGGGTTGTAATGACAAACGCCCTTCTGGTAATACGCGTAATCCTTCTCGTTCTATCCCTCGTCCAATTCCCGTCAAGGAAGATAGATGTTCGTCTTGGCTAAATGCCATTACATAGTCATTAAAAGAAAGTTTCAAAATAATCCCTAATTCATAAAGCGTAAGCTGCTACTCACTATTTGAGGGTAATAATTAACTTTTCAATACTTTATGGTATTAAAAATCAATCTAAAATGCCCCCCTAGGAAAAAAGAGTATTTTCCTAAAAAACATCAGACCGTAATACTCCACATTAATTTTCAAAATAAAACTCAATCTATCACCAAAGCAGTTTCTAAACGTTAATGGTTACGGTAAAGTGTTCACAAAATAATAATAAGAAAATATATAAAATCATGCAAGATAGTCCTTTATCATTACTTCCTCCCCTTGTGGCCATTATTATTGCCGTTTGGCGAAAAAATGCGTTATTAGCCTTATTATGCGGTGTGATCTTAGCGACTATTATGTCTGCAAGCTGGCAAGTAGTAAGCGGTGTAACTGATGGTTTACTGACAATTAGCGGAGTATTCTCCTCTACCGGTAACCTCTATATTATTAGTTTTAGTTTATTAATTGGTGCTTTGGTTACCTTGATGAATAAGTCAGGAGCGGTGAATGGTTTTATTGAAAAATTATCATCATTAAAATTAGTAAGAAACTCCCGTCAAGCCAGTTTGCTGCCTACCATTATTGGCAGTAGTATTTTTACTGATACCAATTTAAGTATGTTTACCGCAGGTATGGCAAGCCAAACATTATTCGATAAATATAAAATGAGTCGCGCAAAATTGGCTTACCTAATCGATTCAACGTGTGCACCCGTTAGTATTCTATTATTGGTTAATGGCTGGGGAGCTTATGTTTTAGGCTTACTTGATGACTTTCAACTCGCCGACTCTGTAGGCGTATTAATTGGTACGGTTAGTTATAACTTTTATGCGATCATCGCTGTTTTATTAGCTTTTTATACCGCTTATAGCGGGAAAATTTATGGCCCAATGAGAAAAGCTGAATCGCTGGTTAAAGATATACAGCCTGACACAGTTAAACATACAGCTCCAGCCTATGTGATGTGGTTACCGTTATTGTCATTATTAGTGCTGACGTTAGGTTTATTGTGGATAACTGGTGATGGGGATATTCGTCGCGGTTCAGGCGCATTTTCAGTGTTTTGGTCAATTGCTATCTCTTTTATTTTACTGGTGTTATTAGTTAGCTCTCACAAGCTACTTAATTTTAAAGAGATCGCGTTAAGCTCAGCTCAAGGGATCAAACACATGTTTCCTGCTGTAGCCATTTTAGTGTTGTCGTTCGCTTTTGGTGATGCCATTAAAGTTTTAGGCGCAGGCATTTACGTGAGTGAACTATTTAATGTTGAATTACCGCTATTTTTAATGGCTCCGGTTATTTTTCTTGCCGCGGCTTTAATGGCGTTTGCTACAGGTACCTCTTGGGGAACTTTTGCAATACTGGTACCAATCGCAGTGCCAATCGCGCAACAAAGTGGTTTACCTATAGAGTTTCTAGTTGCTGCTGTTTTAGGTGGTGGTGTATTTGGTGACCACGCTTCGCCAATATCTGATACCACCGTTGTGGCGTCAATTGCCAGTGGTTGTGACCATTTTGAGCACGTAAAAACACAGCTCCCCTATGCTTTATTTGGCGCAGTAATCACCATTATTCTTTATATCATTGTCGGGTTAGGGTTTTCTTAAATGCAGACGATACATATTATTGCCGAGCACGATGATTTTATCATTGCAGAAAAGCCAGCTAACGTAAATTTTCATGATGAAGGTGAACTCGATAATGGTTTTTTTAATCAGGTAAAAAAACAACAAAAACTTGAGCAACTTTTTCCTGTTCATCGCTTAGATAAAATGACATCTGGTTTAATAATATTTGCAAAAAATTTAACAGCCACCCAAGAGTTTCAAGCGTTGTTTGAACAACACAAAATTGAGAAATATTATCTAGCAGTAAGTGATAAAAAACCGAAGAAGAAACAAGGATTAATTAAAGGCGATATGGAAAAGAGCCGTCGTGGTATGTGGAAACTGCTTCGTAGCCAAGAAAATCCAGCCATCACCCAGTTCTTTTCCTACCCGATAGGCGCTGGTAATCGTTTATATTTATTAAAACCACACAGTGGAAAAACTCATCAGATACGTGTTGCATTATCTAGCATAGGTTCGCCTATTATTGGTGACCCAATTTACGCAACAAAAAACGCTTATCGAGAACAACGAGGCTATCTGCATGCATTTGCATTGAAGTTTACTTTCAAAAAGCAATGTTATCAATATGTGCTACCTCCCCAAAATGGTGAATATTTTACTGAATGTCTCCCATTAAAAGAACTTGATTTGCCTTGGTGTTTACCTTGGCCAACCCTATAGATAATCATCACTAAAAATTGGGTAAACTTGAATTGTCAGTTTTTACTGAATCTTGAATATTGCGATATTCTCGCATTAATCCCCACTTCTTATAAATATCACGCGCCGCTTCTGTTTTTATAAACTTGGGGAAGTCACGTTGCCAAATCTTTTTCAGTTTGCGAGCTTTCTCAGTACGAGAAAATGCAGCATGTATTTTTATTAAGCCTATTTTTTTTACTATAAATTGTGATCGATAAGGAAGTACATCGTTAAGGAAAAGACCACATTCACAATCAATCAAAAAATCATCACGGTTCAAAAGTAATTTATTCAGCGCTTGTACTCGGGTATTCACTTCACTGATTTCACTCGAGGATAAATCTAATTTCGATGATGTGTATAAATCTTTAATAAACCCTTCACTTAATCCTGCAATAAAAAGTAATCTTTTTCCCAGAAGTGAACTGTCTCCTTGCCAATTTAGGTTGCTATTTTTGGGAAAAATAGCAACTAAGTTATCACTATCATGAAATTGTTCTGAAAATAGCAGTCGAGTATTTTCAGTTTTAGCGACACCCACGGCCATATCCATGCTTTCATTTTCGAGTAAATGTATTACTCGCCGATATGGAAATACATGTACCTTTATAGAGTACCCATATGGTTCAAAAATAGCCCTAACGACATCAAATTGTTGCCCTGAGCCATCTTGATTCGTTTGTGGAGGGAAAAGCTCAGCAGTCAAATTAATGGTTTCTGCCAGCGTTTGCTGACATAAAACAAAATTTAAAATGATAAATCCCTTGATTATAGACTTTATAATCAACTCTAGCCCTCAACATATCCGCCTTAAAACTAACTATAGTTGTAAACAACCGATATTACTTTGAAAAAAATCTAGAAATACCCGTGTCTTTTTAGCAATACTTCGACTCTGGTAGAGTATTGATAATTGTTGAGCAACAGGTGCACAAGATAATTTTACCGGTTTTACTAAGTGTTTTTCACTATCACTACTCACTAAATATTCAGGAAGTTTGGCCAATCCTAAGTTTCGTTTTACCGCGGCGAGTCGCATTTCAGGGCTTGAAAGTACCATAAAGGTTTTGGGTTCAATAACTGTGATATTACGCTCACTGCGAAAAAGCCATAATTGATTTTCTTGTGACAAAATACAGCTGTTTTCGACTAATTGCTCAGGCGTAATTATCTTGGGCTGAGCTTTATCTGCGGCACAGTAAATTGCTTGAGGAAAGCTAAACAATGTTTTAGCGATCCAATTTGACGAAGGCAATGCTTGTTCGTGTAATACAAAAATCAAATCAAAACTTAGATCTTGTTCAGGAAGTGCTTGGGAGTAATGTTGACATTGCACTGCAACATCTGGGTATAACAATGCAAACTCAGAAATAAGCTCGGCCATCACTTGATTAAAAAACTCTAAGGGAAGTAATATTTTCAACTTTCCTTTGGGCTGTGAGACAAAATCACTAACACTCGCTTCTGCACTTTTAAGCGCTTCTACATGCGGCTTACACGTTCTAAAAAGCTGTTCTCCTGTTTCAGTTAATTGTTGAGTACGTGTTGTCCTCACTAATAATTGACTGCCCAATTCATTCTCAAGAGCTGCCAAGCGGCGACTTAACTTTGATTTAGGTAGACCTAAAACTCTAGCTGCAGATGTTAAAGAACCTGACTCAACTATCGTAAGAAATAATGAAAGATTATCTAAATTTTGCACAGTCGCCCCTTATTGTATCAATAATAGAACAATCGATTCTATTAAAGCTGACTAATCAAGTAAAGGTAAGTGAAGTAAACTATTTCCTGTTGAAGCAATTAACCCATATAGGAGTAAAAATGAGTAACGTAGTCGAAGTAAATAGTGAACAGTTTGTGAGTGAAGTTGAACAATATGAGGGTAAAGTGTTAGTCGATTTTTATGCACCTTGGTGTGGTCCCTGTAAAATGATTGCGCCTATAGTTGAGCAAGTTTCAACAGAGTTTGATGAGTTAAAAGTGGTTAAGGTTAATGCTGATAATGCTCAAGAGTTGATGGCTAAATTCGGTATACGAGGTATCCCTACTTTACTGTTAATAGAAAATGGCGAAGTCATTAATACAAAGGTTGGTGCGGCATCGTTATCACAAATAAAAGAATTTGTGAGCTAACTTTTAGACTTCAAAATAAAAATGCCGTACACCTTAAGTGGACGGCATTAGAGAGAAGCGAGCTTCTCTTATTTTCTTCTATCTTTTAAAAAAGATTTAACGAATGAATGAATACGATAGCAATGGCCGTTGGACAAACAAACTTAGTATACCAAGGCCAAATCTTCCAAAAAACACTGTTCTCTGCGTCATTATTACCTTGTTTCAGCTCCATCAAGACATCATTTCGGTGCCAGATCCAACCAACAAATACACAACATAACATCGCAATAATAGGCTGTCCGTACTGTGTCGCTGCGATAGCGACAAAGTCGAGCATGGTTTCAATATTCAATACAATAGCAACACTCAAGACAAAAATACCAATACCTATTAAGGTAGTTGCCTTTTCTCTTGGCATATCATGGCGTTCCACGACATAAGACACAGGGCCTTCAAGCATAGAAATTGACGATGTTAAGGCAGCAATTGACATTAACAAGAAAAAAGCGAAAGCAACAAAAGCACCGATATTCCCCATATTCTCAAACAAGCTAGGCAATACGGCGAAAACTAAACTTGAGCCGTTAATTAAACTACCGTCTTCAGCAAAGATAGTGACACCTTGTGCTTGAGCAACATACATAGCGGGTATGATTAATAATCCCGCTAAAAATGCGATGGAAACATCAATTAACGTAACCTGTGCGCCAAGCGTGACTAAGTTCTCTTTTTTGGAGATATATGAACCGTAGATAATCATGACACTGGTACCAAGCGATAAAGAAAAGAAAGCTTGTCCCAGAGCACTAATTAATAAGTCGGGTTCAAATACACGAGAAAAATCAGGGTTTAAATAAGCATTTAAGCCTTCTGCAGCACCATCTAGGGTAACAACATAAATAATTAAGAGAATTAATAAACCAATAAGCATTGGCATTAAGCGTTTTGACCATTTCTCAATACCATCTTCAACGCCATGGCGAATGATAAAAACGGTCATGGTCATGAATAAAGCAGTAAACCCTAAATTACGCCATAAAGATTGAGAAATAACCCATTGCGCGGCATCACTAAAGCCGATAAAGGTCAAAACAGGTTCTAAGGCATAAGACATCATCCAGCCAGCTAATATCCCATAAAAGCTGAGAATAAGCGCTGCACACACAATACCGCCAAAACCAACAAAGAATGCGAATTTTTTCTGCCATAAACTCCGCGACATTTTTTCTAACGAGCTAACAGCATTCGCCTGACCATAACGTCCGATGAGTAACTCAGCCATAAAAGCAGGATAAGCTAAACAAAATGCCAGTACTAAATAAACCAGTACAAAAGCAGCCCCACCATTACTCGCTGTTTGGGTTGGAAACCCCCAAATATTTCCTAAACCGACAGCCGAACCTGCCGCTGCCATGATAAAACCTATGCGGGAACTAAATCCACCTCTTGAAACACTCATTAAACGTAATCTTTATTATTTTTAGAATGCAGTTAATCTACTTAATGTACCAACAAATAAACAGTGTTAATTGCGTAAATGTTTGCAATTTGTCGCTAAAATCAGCTAGACCTTGTAAAGAAAAGGTTACTCATAAAGTAAAGTAGGTAATTTACGTATAAAAAAACAGCACTGTATGTGCTGTTTTTTTATAATCGGCAGAAGAATAAACCGATGACTAATAGTTATTAGTCGCGAAAATTATTAAATTGAAAAGACTGTTCTAGATCGGCTTCACGTATTAATTGCATCACTGCTTGTAAATCATCACGTTTTTTACCCGTAACTCGCAGTTGTTCACCTTGAATAGCCGCTTGTACTTTTAACTTGCTGTCTTTAATTAACTTAACCACTTTTTTCGCAACGGGTTGTTCAATACCTTCTTTAAAAGAAAGGTTTTGTGTAAACGTTTTTCCTGAATGCTCAGCATTTGAAAGCGTTAACGCTTTCGCATCAATTTGACGTTTTGCCAATTGAGTTCGCATCATGTCAACGAGTTGTCTTACTTGAAAGTCACCCTCAGCCTTTAATACGACATTCGGTTTTTTAAATTCAATACTTGCTTCAACGCCACGAAAATCAAAACGCGTGTCTAATTCACGGCTTGCGTTTTGTGTTGCATTTCTAACTTCTTCCATATTAATTTCGGAAACGATATCCATTGATGGCATGTTAATGGCCTTTTGGTAATTCAATAATATAAGTGGTTGTAATATTAGCAAAGCCGTCCTAGTGGGTAAAGGTGATCGCAACACCTATTTTCACATGTTATGATGAATTATTATCTCCCTATAAACCTATAAAAACACCTCTTAATGAAACGTTACCTTCAATTATTATTTGTCATGATTTTCTTATTGGTATTAATGTTACTGTTTTTTATTCCTGCAGATTTAAAAACAGCCGTCATGAATAAAATGCAGATCGATACCGTTGGCCATATCATTGGTTTCTTTGGCCTGACCTGGATTTTAGTAGGCATATTAAAATTGCCCGTAATCAATACGGTTATTTGTTTGTTTTTTTATAGCGCTCTCACTGAAGTAAGCCAGCATTATTTAGGTTTTCGTAATGGTGAATTTGCAGACTTTATTGCTGATATTGTCGGCATTTCTCTTTTTGCCGTTTGCCATTACTCACTCGCGATTTATGTCAAACCTCAACAAATGAATAACTAATATGAATACCGTTATTGTTGGTCAAGGTGCAATAGGTTTACTTTGTTACCATAGGTTTTCTCAACTTAAAAATAATAACTCAGATAATAAGTTAATTTCTTTGTGGCCATCAAAACCAACGAGGCATACTCATTACACTTTTCGTGAAATTAATGAAAACGTAAAAGAATTTCCTTTAGTTATTGCTGACAAACAAGCCTTATCTCGTGCGCAAGTTATTGTTGTTTGTGTAAAATCGTACCAAGTCGTTAGTGCTTTAAAAGCAATTCACTCATTAATTGCTGATAGCGCTATTATTATTGTTACTCACAATGGCTTAGGTACATTAGAAGAGATTGATCATTTACTGAAGCCGTCACAATGTTTACTTGCTCTTTTACTGACACAAGGCGCTAAAAAGCGGGCTGAATATCATATTGAACATACCGGCATAGGAAATAGTGATTTTGGTATTGTTTACGGGACACTCAGTTCAGAGGTTCAAAAGCAAGTCGTTGATGACTTTGAACAAGGATTAAAGCAAGTTCATTGGCAAGAAAACATTCAATTTGCACAGTGGAAAAAATTAGCGATTAACTGTGTTATCAACCCTTTATCCGCACTTGAAAACATTGAAAATGGCAAAATAAACCGAGAAATTTATCAAGGGACGACTAGAGCTATTTTACAAGAGATAGTTGAAGTGGCGACTAAAGAAGGGGTTAATTTATCAGAAGATTCACTACTAAGTTTAGTTAAAAAAGTAGCCCAAAACACCAACAAAAACACTTCATCTATGCGTGCAGATATACTCGGGATGCGTCGTACTGAAATAGATTATATTAACGGCTACATTCACCGTTTAGGGGAAAAGCACCAACTAGCCACACCGAAAAACACTCAGTTATGGCTAGCCGTTAAAGCGCTTGAAAAGCAGTATTCGCCTTTGTAAATAAAGTTAATTAAGGACGATAAACTTTCACATTCTTATAGCCTTCGCCAATTAAGTAAAGCGCTTGCAACTTACTCATGACACCTTGGTCACAATACAACAGGTATTCTTTGTCTTGTGCTAAATCGCTAAACTTATTTGATAGTTTATAAAATGGAATATGAATAACTTTTATGTTTTCAATTTCTAACGGGTTATCTTCTTCTTCTTCAGGGCTGCGAATATCAATAACAATATCATCACTCGATAACTGTTCTTTGGTATCAACCGCATGAATTTCTTCTTCACTTTCCTTATTAATATCTCTAATATCGTAAACACGTGTTTCTTCAACCACTTTGTCTAGAATATCAAAATTGAAGTTATCTTCTTCTGCTTCAATTTTCGACAGTACTGCTTTTACCGTCGGGCGTTTTGAAATAACACCACAATATTCAGGAATAGTTTTAGCAAAATCTTCAGTACCAATTTTACGCGCAATATCAATAATATCTTGTTTGTCATAAGCCACTAAAGGACGAAGTATTAGCGTTTCTGTTACTCGGTCAATCACATTCAAATTAGTTAATGTTTGGCTCGATACCTGACCTAGCGCTTCCCCCGTGACTAATGACTGTATCTTGCCTCTTTTAGCAATTTTAGCAGCGGCGCGCATCATCATACGTTTAAGAATAACGCCCATTTGACCGTTTTCTACTTTTTCTAATATTTCAGCAACGACAGGTTCAAAATCAACCGCGAAGAATTTCACTTTATGCGATGCACCAAATTTATTCCATAAATAATAACTGACTTGCTTTACGCCCACTTCATGTGCGTCGCCACCTAAATTAAAAAAACAATAATGTGTGCGAGCACCTTTTTTGATCATTTGATAACTAGACACACCCGAATCAAAACCACCAGACATTAACGATAAAACATCTTCCTGAGTCGCTATAGGGAAACCACCTAAGCCTTCATGGCGTTCTGTAACAATGAATAAATTTTCATCTTTAATTTCTAAACGGATAGTGACATCAGGTTTTTTCAGTCTTACTTTGGCCGACTCAACATTTTGATTTAAACCACCACCGACATATTGTTCAACTTTTAATGAATTGAAATCGTGTTTCCCGGTGCGCTTAACTCTCACACAGAAGGTTTTATTCTCAATGGTTTTAGCATGTGCCTCTAGGGTTTTTTCAAAAATGTTATGTACATCAGTATATGAAGTTTGCTGAACCTCAAGAAACACGGCAACACCTGGAACGCATTTTAACGTGTCAATAAGTGCCAAACGATTATCAGGACAGTCATTTTTAGTGTTAACTTCAATATTGTCCCAGTTTGCGGTAGTGGTAACTTGCTCATCAACACGACGTAAAACGTTTTTAATACTAGATTCTAAAATTTTAGTGAAGCGCTTACGAACCGGGCGACTTTTAACGGCAATTTCAGCTTGGAGTTTTATGATGAATTTCATGAACAAACGTACCTAAGTATAAAGCTAGAATATAGGCCATTGTCGGCCTACAAAAATAATGGCGCGAATTATACATGAAATAGAAATGAAGGTTAAGTTGAAAAAATAGCCGTTAAAAAATAAATAAATATTTATCCCAAAACGGCTTTACCTGTTTTTATTCTTTACGAATAGAAATCGGTTCTGTTTCTTTTGCTTTACCTTGGTTAATTGAAATTTCAACACGACGGTTAAGACGACGATTCAAAGCATTAGTGTTAGGAACTAAAGGGCGAGAATCTGCATGGCCAACCACTAATAAACGCGATTGTTCAAATTCAGGTACTTTAATTAATTCATGCGCTATAGCGACCGCTCGTTTACTGGATAGATCCCAGTTTGAAGAAAACAATTCTGAATTAATTCCACGGTTATCGGTATGAGCTGAGACCATAATTTCTCCTGGAACCGTATTTAACAGTTCACCAATTTCACGAATAATCGGCCGAAATTGTGGCTGTAAAAATGCAGATCCTGATGGAAAAGAGCCATTTTCACGGATCCTAATAATGACTTGTTGACCGAGTGATTCAAGCTCGATTGCACCATCTTGAATTTGTTGCTCTAATTGATCAGCGATTTTTTTCACTAAATCATTCACTTGTTCTTGTGATGCTTGCTCTAGTTCGTCTTTAGCTTTTTGCATTGCTTGTGCAGACATTTCATCAGCAGTACTTTGTGATTGTCCGCCACGCTCTGTACCACGTTGTTCTTGTCGTCCACCGGCAGAAGTTTCATCACCCGCTTGGAATTCTAACATCTGTTGTGTCATTTCCATGGTTTGCTGTTGGATAACTTCAATGGGAGTTGGCTCAGGTTTACCCGGACGGAATTCTTGGGCAATAATGCTGGTGCCTTTAGGAATATCTTTCACTTCAATCTTGTTTTGTACACCAAAAGCAAACTTCATCGAGCCCGCAATTTGTTTAAACTTCAAAACATCCATTTCAGAAAAAGATAACAGTAAAACGAAAAAACACATTAATAGTGACATTAAATCAGCAAAGGTACCCATCCAAGCCGGGAGCCCGGGAGGTGGACATTTACATTCTTCAGCCATAAATTACTCCCGTTACTCTTCTTCGGTTGTACTGATTGAACGCTTACCTTCAGCTAGGTAATTCTTCAGTAGACCTTCTATAACGCGTGGGTTTTGACCATCTTGAATACCAAGAATCGCATCAAGGATCAGTTCTTGATTCATTTTTTCTTCAGCTAAGCGAAGCTTTAATTTTGAGGCAATAGGAATGGCAATAACGTTAGCGAGAAACGCACCATAAAGTGTTGTTAATAGTGCAACCGCCATTGCCGGACCAATAGACTTTGGGTCATCCATGTTTGATAACATCGCCACCAAACCAATTAATGTTCCTATCATTCCCATTGCTGGTGCTACATCAGCAAGCGACATCATCATGCCAACACCGGTTTCATGCCGTTCTGCAGTGAGCTGTATATCTTTTTGTAACGTACCACGTACAACATCAGCATCATGACCATCGACCAACATATCGACACCTTTTTGCATAAAACCGTTGGTAATTTCAGCTTCTTCTAATGCTAAGAAACCACCTTTACGAGCAGCGTCAGCCATTTCAACTGATTTTTCAATGAGGTCGTCAGGCTGTTCAATTTTGAACATAAAAGCCTTGCCAATGATTTTTCCGATACCAAAAAACTGACCGAGATTATAGTTTGATAAAACAACAAAGATTGAACCACCAAAAACAATAATTAATGACTGCGTATCAATAAACATATTGATGTCGCCAGACAACATCATCGCCATAATGAGTAAACCGATTGCGCCTACTACACCTAATATTGTTGCTATATCCACAAAAAAGCCTCCACAAAGAAATGATACCTATAATCGTATCACTTGATAATACCTTAAGGTATTACGATACGCGAATACTTATATTTTAGTATACACACGAAATATAAGCTTATTATCGCCCATATTGTCAATAACTTAAGTAATTAATCGCTATTTTTAATGTTAAGTTAGTTTGTTGGAATAATTAACAGAAATGCCGAGCTAAAAAAACACGATGGAAATTAAATAAAGTTTCAAAATTCAATTATCTTTATGGTTCATATTTATACACTTATGATTAAGGCTGAACCAAATATTTTCCATCCATATAGATCGCTATACGGTAAAGAGTAGCTGGCTACTGAGATTAAGCACAACACAGTAATTAGGGATTGAAAGCGCTTGAAGTTGATTGATTAATTAATTGGTTTGGTATAAATTTGCGCCTAGATATTTAATCACTGGTCGACTTACTGATGGCTAAGAAAAAAATAGAAAATTTAAGCTTTGAAGAATCACTCTCTGAACTCGAAATAATTGTTCATAATTTAGAGCAGGGAGCGTTAAGCTTAGAAGATTCAATGACTCTTTTTGAGCGCGGCTTAAATCTCAGTCAAGCCAGTCAAGAAAAGCTGAAAAACGCTGAACAAAAAATTCAAATATTACTCGCTAAAAGCGGAAAACCTCAACTTGAAACCTTTGAAAATGAAGGTGATTCAGACAGTACGAGTAATCATTAGTGACACAATTAAGCCAACTCGACGTTTATCAAACTCGTATTAATCAATTTCTTGCAAACAAATTATCCGAATATGAACTAAATGATGAGAAATTGCTCTCAGCAATGCAATATGGTTTATTGATTGGTGGCAAACGAATGCGACCATATTTAAGTTATATTACCGGTGAAGCCCTTGGTCTTGAACTCTCTGACGTAGACGGTATTGCCGCAGCCTTAGAATGCATTCATGCTTTTTCATTAATACACGATGACTTACCGGCGATGGATGATGACGATTTGCGTCGTGGTCAACCGACTTGCCATAAAGCCTTTGATGAAGCCACAGCTATTTTAGCCGGCGATAGTTTGCAAACCCTTGCCTTTGATATTTTAGTTAACCATAATTTTAGCGCGCAAGTTGAACCGAAACGCATCATGTTAATTCGTCAATTAGTTCATGCCACTGGTTACCAAGGCATGTGCGGCGGACAAGCACTTGATATATCTGCCACAGATAAGCAAATAACAATAGCTGAATTAGAAAAACTGCATTCGCTAAAAACAGGTGCAATATTAAAAGCATCGGTGACGATGGTTGCAGAAATTAGCGATACTATTTCAGCTGATGATAAACACCAACTGGCGGTTTATGCTGATCATATCGGTTTAGCCTATCAAGTACGTGATGATATAATTGATATTATTTCAAGTGAAGAAGAGTTAGGTAAACCTGCGGGTTCAGACGTTTCCGCCAATAAAAGTACCTACCCGGCACTATTAGGTTTAGACGGGGCGCAGCAAAAAGCTGACAACTTATATCAACAAGCACTTCAAGCTTTAGCAACTTTACCCTACAATACACATAACTTAGCTGAATTTGCGACGTTTATTATAAAACGTGTTAATTAGCCTGATCAGACAATTTAAAGAATAAACAAAATAAATATGACTATAAATCTTGCCGACTACCCTTTATTGGCCAATATAAATTCTCCTGACGATCTGCGTATGTTAGATAAAAGCCAGCTAACTCAGGCCAGTAAAGAGCTACGAAGTTACTTATTAAGCTCAGTAAGTAAAAGTAGTGGGCATTTTGCCTCTGGTTTAGGCACAATCGAATTAACCGTAGCATTGCATTATGTTTATAAAACCCCGTTTGATCACCTTATCTGGGATGTTGGTCATCAGGCTTACCCGCATAAAATCTTAACTGGTCGACGCGACCAATTGCATACTATTCGTCAAAAAGATGGTTTGCATCCTTTTCCGTGGCGCGAAGAAAGTGAATACGATGTTTTAAGTGTTGGTCATTCAAGCACTTCAATTTCAGCGGCATTAGGCATGGCTGTTGCCGCCGAGAAAGAAGCAAACAACCGTAAAGTAGTTGCTGTAATTGGTGACGGTGCAATGACTGCAGGTATGGCTTTTGAAGCATTAAACCATGGGGGCGATATTAAGAGTGACATGTTAGTTATTTTAAATGATAACGAAATGTCTATTTCTGAAAACGTCGGTGCATTGAACAACCACTTGGCAAAAATGTTGTCAGGAAACCTATATACGGGACTTCGTGAAGGTAGTAAGCGCATACTTAAGAATATCCCTCCTATTAAAGAGTTAGCAAGTCGTGCTGAAGAACATTTAAAAGGCATGGTCGTGCCCAGTACATTTTTTGAAGAGTTAGGCTTTAACTATATTGGCCCAATTGACGGTCATGATGTTAATGGTTTAGTGGATACCATTACCAATATGCGTAACTTGAAAGGGCCTCAAATTCTCCATATTGCCACTAAAAAGGGCAAAGGTTATCACGCTGCAGAGCAAGACCCGATAAAGTATCATGCCGTACCTAAGTTTGATCCCGCACAAACGAGCTTACCGAAAAGCAAACCAAGTTTACCGACCTATTCAAAAATATTTGGTGATTGGCTTTGTAATACCGCAGAACAAAATAAATCATTAGTCGCCATTACTCCAGCAATGGGCGAAGGTTCTGGCATGGTGGAATTTAGCCAGCGTTTTCCTAAACAATATTTTGATGTGGCGATTGCCGAACAACATGCCGTTACTTTTGCCGCAGGTTTAGCCATTGGTGGTAACAAACCGGTTGTAGCTATTTACTCAAGTTTTTTACAACGTGGTTACGATCAACTGATCCACGATGTAGCCATACAAAATTTACCGGTATTGTTCGCTATTGACCGCGCTGGTATTGTCGGTGCAGATGGTCCTACGCATCAAGGTTCATTTGACTTAAGCTTTATGCGTTGTATTCCAAATATTGTCATTATGGCGCCATCAGATGAACGAGAATGTCAGCTCATGCTCACAACTGGTTTTAAGCATAATGGTCCAGCAGCTGTTCGTTACCCTAGAGGTTCAGGCAATGGCGCATCGTTACCAAGCATCGACGAAACTATTGAAATTGGTAAAGCAAACACTCTTTTACAAACAACAAACGGTACTGCAGAACCGAGCGTTGCTATATTGAATTTTGGTAGCACCTTAGATGAAGCTAAAATAGCGGCTCAACAGTTAAATACTACCCTTGTAGATATGCGCTTTGTCAAACCGCTTGATTTAACGCTAATCAATGAAGTGACTAAAAACCATGACGTTATTGTAACTGTTGAAGATAACGCGATTGCAGGCGGCGCAGGTTCAGGGGTAAATGAATACATACTAAGCCAAGGCATAGCGATTAAAATCTTAAATATTGGTTTACCTGATAGTTTTATAAAGCACGGCACCCAACAAGAAATTCATCAAGAACTTGGCTTAGACAGCAAAGGCATTATTGCTAAAATTAATGCTTTTATGAACATCTAACGATTAACAACGTTTGACTTATACATCACTAAAAACACCTTGTTATTAGTGATGTCTTTAATCCTATCTTAAATCATTGATTTCACTCACTGTAATTCCACTTAATTCTTTAAAAGTAAATACTTATCTGATTAAATACTAGCCGTAATATTTTTCACTTCTATAAATAAGGATTATTTAATGAAATTTAACCGTAGTATTATCTCCCTTGCTCTCATTTCTGCACTTTCAGCTTGTGGCGGAGGCTCTAGTAGCAAAGCCCCTATCGTTGAACCGCCACCGGCTCCAGTTCCCGTAAAAACAATTATTGCAGGAAAAGCGATAAAAGGTACTCTTGCCAATGCTGTAGTCACTGTTTATAAATATATTGAAGGCCAAGCCGTTAAACTTGAAGGTGCTGATTTAGAAACGGCATCAATTATTACAGAAGCTGACGGTAGTTACACAATAACTATTTTAGATTATGACGGCCCAGTAAAAATCGAATTATCGGTTGATGAAACAACTACTATGGTTTGTGACGCACCAGCAGGTTGTGGTGGAGTCGCATATGGAGAAACAATCGCACTCGCTACAGTTGACCCTACACTGATTTTGTCAGCAATGTCGACTGTTGGAACAGCGAATAACGGTGAGACCAATATCAACGTGTCTGCGTTAACACATTTAGCTGCTGCTCTTATAGAAGCTGATGCAAACGGTGTATCTACTGACACCATCCAAACACAATCATCTGTTATTGCTAATGCCTTTAATATTATGGGTAGCATCACAGAGTTAGAGCCAACAACCATTGATAACGCAGCAGCCGTTGCAAACGAAGATAACACTGATGAATTGCGTTATGGCTTAATTAACGCCGGCATAATGGCAGCGCTATTTTCAGGAGAAGAAGATGCGAATGCAGTATTATCAGAAAAGCTTGCTGAGGTTGTAGAAGATTTAATTGAACATGATGGTGCATTATTGGTTAACCAAGATGATGCAGATGAAGGCTTCGAACTTTCATTAGTTGATGTACTTGATGGAGCTGGTGACGCAGCAAGTGCCGCAGCTGAAGCAATCGCAGCTGATCCTGATCTTGCTGATACTGCTGAAATCATCGGAGAGCTTGAACAACAAGAAACGAACTTAGAAAACCAATCGGAATACGAAGAAGCAAACGAAGGCGAAGACGGCCGAAGTGAACCTGAACTTGAAGTACCAACGGAAGGTGATGCTATCGCTAAAGCCAAAGCTATGGTTGACGATGTTCGGTTATTCGGCCATTTATTTGAGGTTGGAACAGATTCAAATACCGGCATTACCACTGAAGGCGATAAATATGTAGCGCTTATCGGCAATGCCAGTGAAATGGTTGAAGCAGAAGCGGTAAGCTTTTTATTACTCGCCGACGTTGCAGATGCTTTATCAGAAATAAGTATGATGGTTGAAGGTGGCACTATTGCTGAAGGAACTTTTCCAATAGATTCTTTCTTAAGTATTGAAGGCGCAGTTGGTTCAATTACTGTTGATAAAGAAACAGAAGACGGCGGTCTATTATTTACTATCAGTGCTACATCGGGCAGTGAAAAAGTCGCCTTAAATGCTGCAGTCGTTTTTGCCGAAGACGGCTTGAGTATTAATTTAAACCTTAATGGTTCAATTGAATCAGCAGGAGCAATGCTCTCGCTTACTGAAAATAGTTTTGCCAAAGTTAATCTTGATAGTGCAGTAAGCCGAAACACGCTTGAAGATGATAGTTTTAAAGGTGAAGTTACTTCAGGTGAATTATCTTTGGAAGTGGTTTTAGAGCAAAAAGTAACTGATACGGTTACAAACCCTGTTGCCTTTACTGGTTTGATCAAAACTAAGTTAATGCCTGTTACCATTCTTACCTTAGATGAAAAATGGTCTTTTAATGATGGCACTCAAGAAGAATTCGTATCATTCAAAAAAGGTAACGAAACTTTAATATTACCTGAAATGTTGACCTTAAGTGGTGGTTTTAGCTCGTTAGAAGGTAACTTAATTAAAGCAACCTTAACTGTTAATATTCAAGACTTAGAAAACTATGAGGCTCCGCAATTTAAATACATTGGTGCTCCAGTTGATGATGTGATCGCTATTAGCATCTCTGAAGACAAAAACTCTGTTACCTTGACAACATCAGACAATGTTATTGATAGCATTTATAGAGCGTCAACATTTGAAGCAGGTGAAGTCAGTGGTGATTGGAAATCTACGACGAAAGTATCCTCTGATGAAGCAACAAGTAAAGAAAATAGTCATTTCGATTATACCACTACGCGTAAAAATACTACAGTAGACAACATGGCAGCTCTTGAGTTTTCTTATCAGAGGGAAGATATTGCTTATATTGAAACGGCTACGCCTATTGACGATAATAATGATGGAATCGCCGACCAATTCCGTTGGGATGCTTATGCTGGTGAATCAATCAATGCCAATGGAGAGCTTCTTACACGTAATGGCACAGTCCATGAAAGGTTAGAAAGCGATTGGGGACAGCTAACCTATGATTCGTTAGAAGAGTTGCTTGAAAATCATCGGCTTCAGCCAGGGTCAATTTCCAATGGTGCCGAAAATTTTGCTTTCGAACTTGAGTTGTATTATCCCCAAGGGATCATATTTGAGCTAGAAGATGGTTCAAAAGTTAACGTTGCTCTTGATAATAGTGTAAAAGCGACAATAAAAGATGGTTCAGCAACATCACTTGGTGCTCATATAATTGCCGATGCACCTATTGTTGATGCACTTTCTATCCAAGTAAGCGCTGATTCAAATACAGTTTCCACATCATTACTTGGTGGAAGTGGTACTGTTAGAACATTTGCTTATACTGATGAAAATGAAACAGCTGGTAATTTTTCAATAATAACGACTGTAAATAATGGTAATGATTATTCTTACGAGTTTAACGAATGGTCAAAAACTAACGATGTTGGTTTAGATATAGCTGAAGTTATAAAAAGCCAAAGCGTTGATGAATGGAACTGGCACTATCAAGTTAAAATTACCCCTGTAGATACTGACAAAGATAATATTGCAGATCATTTTGAAGTTTTCTATATCGAGGGAGAACGTTTCACTGATGAAGGTATACTTGTTGGCTCAGAAGGTAGCGAAATTAGCTATAATGGTATTTGGTATACATTCAATTCATATGAAGAGCAAAATTGGAATCAAAACATAAAGTGGGCACTACCATATAATCCATTTACGATTTCCAGCGCATTAGATATCTACAAATCCATTGTCTCAAAACGTTGGGATAATGTATTTAGCGGATATGCCAATGAAGTTGGTCAACTAGAAGTTACATTTACAGATGAAAAATTAGCCACAATTATTGCAGACAACACTACATTATTTGACGCTTATGTTACATCTCCTGACTCAACCGAATCATTAGAAAACGAAGATGTCTTTTTAGATGCTAGTGCGGCACTTTCATTAGAAGCAATCTTAGGTGACTACCAAGTAAACTTAATGCTATCGGGGCATCGTACTGCTTTAGATGAAGGTAAGTTTGACCTTGAAATGAGCTATAAATTACCTGACGATGAAAATATGCGTAAGTTTATTGCTCATATGAAAACCGATGAAGGCACTTTTACGGTTAATAATAGTGAAGGTGTATTGCTTATAATGAATGAATCAAATGACTCAACTAGCGATGTTATTGGTAGTATTGTTGTAGGTTCTTCAGCGACTAAAGTTGCAGACATTGAAGACAGAAACGGTGTAATTTGGATTGTTTACACTGATACAACAGAAGAAACGCTTTAACAGCATTCTTTTGCTAAACCGCAATGTAAAAGCCAGTCAGTAGTATGACTGGTTTTTTATTATTACTTTTTCAAATGAAAACCGTTCAGATACAATAAATCTAAGGAATTTAATTTATGTTCAAGGAAGTCAATGAAAGCTAATTACCTATTTTTACTCTTTGTTTTAATCCCCTCTTATTCCTTTGCCACTGATGTGAAAGTAGAATATTTTGCACTTAGTCACTCTTTTAGTAACATATTACCGGTAAAACAACTTATTGAAGACGACTGGCAACAATCACCTGAAAATAAGGCCAGCGATGGCTTTACTCAAAATGAAATGGGCTTGAGAAGCTATTGGGGGGATTTTTCATTCGGTGTATCACAACGTTATGATTATTTTGTACTTTCAAATTCTGATACCGCGCAAACCTTTTATTTAGATCGCAGTGATCTTGCACTTAATAGCCAAAAAAAATATAACATTGATCTTAAATTACTCCATCAACGCAGTAATGGTTTACGTATAGGTTATAAATTTGAATTTGAAAATTTTAGCAGTGAGATACGTTTAGGTTATTGGCAGTTAAGTGCCACTCGAGAGTCAAACTTACAAGGAACACTAGCGAGCGATCTGCAAGGCAATGTCTCAGCCATAGCCCAATTAGAAGAATATTACTCTGACAACAACTTTTTACACCGCAGAAATACAGATGACTGGGATACAGATGGCTCAGGCCTGACTCTTGATATTTATTTCGCATGGCAACCAACAAGAAAAATAAGTATCTTTGCTGATTTTAAAGATTTGTATTCAGATTTTTCTCTAAATGACTCTGGTTATAGCAAGGGTAAAATAGATACCGAAGGCACCTTTATTAACAGTGTCGGTGGCATTGCTTATTTACCTGTTTATCGTGGTATTAGCACCGCCCAAAAGCATCAATTCAAACTGCCCGAACAAGTAAACTTACTCAGTCTTTATCAATATAGTGAACAAATGAGTTATTTGGCTAGATATAAACGCCAAGGTGAACAAAACTTTTACTATATAGGCCTTGAATTAGCACACGAAAATTCATCAACTCGTCTTTCATTTGATATCGAAAACACCGCGCCTGAAATTCAATATACCAGCGACTGGTTTTCATTTGTTTTTTCAATTGACCAGCTAGATGTAGATCGGGCAATGTTGCTAAATTTCGGTGTAAATATCCATTTTGATTTTTAAAGATAATACAAATTAATTACTCAACAAGAGATTTTAAAACTCGATATAACTTATTAAAAACAAGCGATATCGAGTAAATTCATACGTTTATTATTCAGCTATATATTCAACAACTTCCAAACCAAAACCAGATAAAGAATGATATTTAGTTTGTGAGCTTAATAAACGCATTTTGCTCACTCCTAGGTTTGACAAAATTTGCGAGCCAACGCCTACGTTCCTAGAACCTACATGGCGTTGTACTTCATTAACCACTTCGCCGGCATCAATTTTTGCATACTTTTCAACTTGAGCAATAAGTTCAGCGGTAGACTCATGTTTGCCTAATAAGACTAATACGCCACCTTCTTGAGCAATTTTTTCTAAAGCATTGGCCATTGGCCACTTTGCAACACTCTCGCGTTGGCTAAATAATAAATCTCTAAAGGTATTTTCTAAATGCACACGTACTAGCGTTGGTTCTTCGGCTTTAATTTCACCTTTTGTTAAAGCAAAATGTGCTTGTCCGTCAATAGTGTCCTTAAATACGGTTAAATCGAAGTCACCAAATGCTGTTGGCAACTTACATTGCGAAATACGTTCAATAGTCGTTTCATTGGCATTACGGTATTCAATTAAGTCTGCGATAGTACCCATTTTTAAACCATGCTTTTCAGCGATAATTTCTAAATCAGGACGACGCGCCATAGTACCGTCTTCATTCAATATTTCGACAATGACTGCAGCAGGCTCTAAACCTGCTAAACGCGCTAAATCTGTACCCGCTTCGGTATGACCTGCGCGATTTAATACACCGCCATCTTTAGCAATTAATGGAAAAATATGACCTGGTTGAACAATACTCAAATGATTAGCGTCTTTGGCAACAGCTGCTAGAACTGTTGTTGCGCGATCACCCGCAGAAATCCCCGTAGTAACCCCCTGAGCAGCTTCAATTGATACCGTAAAGTTTGTACTAAACTGCGCATCATTCTTTTCTACCATTAACGGTAGTTTCAGTTCTTGACACTTTTCTACAGTCATTGGCATACAAATTAAACCACGACCATGGGTAGCCATAAAGTTAATCGCTTCTGGAGTGACTTTTTCAGCAGCCATAATGAAGTCACCTTCATTTTCTCTGTCTTCGTCGTCCATCAAAATGACCATTTTACCTTGAGCAATATCGTCAATAATTTCTTGTGGGGTATTTAAATTCATGATCATCTCTTTTTATTTAATAAAGCCGCTTTGAGCTAATAATTCATGGGTTACACCTGAGCTTTTACATTCAGATGAACTAGTATCTTGACGAGTTAATAAACGCTCAATATAACGTGCGATTAAATCAACTTCTAAGTTTACTTGAGTGCCTACTTGATAGTGAGCAATAATGGTTTGTGCTGTCGTATGAGGTACAATTGTTATACGAAATTTATCTGCCGTTAAACTATTTACCGTTAAACTCGTACCATCAACAGTTATCGAGCCTTTTTCAGCAATATAAGGTGCTAAATCACTAGGCATTTCTAGCCAATACTCAATACTATTGCCATTATTTTCAATGGAACTGATTGCGACAACGGCGTCAACATGACCTGATACCATATGGCCACCAAATCGGGTAGTTGGCAACATCGCTTTTTCTAAATTAACCGTTTGTCCGGCTTTGTAGTTAGCAAACCCTGTACGATTTAACGTTTCATTTGAAACATCTGCGCTAAAGCTAGACGTTTCAAAAGCAACAACGGTTAAGCAAATACCGTTTGTGGCAATAGAGTCGCCCAGTTTAACATCGTCCATATCTAATGTTCCGGTTGAGATAACAAGCCTTGCACCCTGTCCGGTAATATTAATGGCTTGAATTTTACCTATCGCTTCAATTATTCCTGTGAACATAATCACTCTTTAATGTATTTAACGGTCGACTTTTTCGACACTATTAGAAGAAAATATTAATTTAATATTTTAGCGACAGTACGGATATCTTTACCGACCATACGAACATCGCTTATTTCCAGTTCTTTTGCCTGACTCAAGTTTTCAATACTTGCCATATCTACCAAACTTTTACTGTCGGCGCCCATTAATTTAGGAGCTTGGTATAAAACCAATTCATCAACCAAATTTTGCTCAATAAAAGCGCCGGCTAAACGAGAGCCTGACTCTATAAGCACATCATTTAAATTTAGCTTAGCTAAATATTCTAATAAGGCACGTAAATTAATATGCTGCCCATCATTCGATGTTTGTGCAAAAGGCATAGACACTTGTTCTACAAAATGAGGCCATTGATGAATGTTTTCAATGGTGTTTCGAATTAATATTATTGGACCGTTTTCATTGAATAAAGCTAAGTTTGGCGTTAAGCGGTTCTTTGAATCTATTATGACTCGAACAGGTTGCCTAACTGATTCTTTTTGATATCTATTTTTTAATTCACCAAGTTCTGACCAACGTACCGTCATTTTCGCATTATCTATCAATATGCTGTCAGCACCACTGATAATTGCGCAACTTTGTGCACGCAATCGCTGAACATCTTGTCGAGCTTCAGGTGACGTTATCCATTTACTTTCGCCATTTTTCATGGCTGTTTTGCCATCTAAGCTTGCCGCTAATTTACAGCGAACATACGGTAAACCTGTAGTCATTTGTTTTATAAAGCCAACATTTAACGCTTCTGCTGCTTGAGTTAACAAACCTTGCTCAGTAGAAACTCCCGCTTGCTCTAACATTCTCAAGCCATTACCTGCCACCTTTGGGTTTGGATCTACCATTGCGGCAATAACGTGCTTTACGCCGGCTTGAATCAAGCCTTCGGCACAAGGTGGCGTTCGCCCATAATGACTACAAGGTTCAAGGGTTACATAAGCAGTAGCGCCTTGTGCATTTTCACCGGCCATTTTTAGCGCGTTGACTTCTGCATGCCCCTCTCCAGCTCTTTGGTGAAATCCTTCACCAATAATTTGACCATTATTTACCAGAACACAACCCACACGAGGGTTAGGTGATGTAGTAAAGTGTCCTTGCTTGGCGAGCATTATCGCCCGTTGCATAAAACGATAATCGTCGGCTGAAAATTTACGCATACTATTTTTCACCGCACCCTTTGTCATTTCCAAGACGAGCGATTTCTTCACCAAACTCTCGAATATCTTCAAAGGAGCGGTAAACTGAAGCAAAACGAACATAAGCGACTTTATCTAACTCTTTTAATTGTTCCATGATGATATTGCCAAGTAGTTCACTCGTTACTTCTCGTTCGCCTGTAGCGCGCAATTGTGACTTTACTTTATTAATTGAAAGCTCGACTTGCTCAACACTTACCGGACGTTTTTCCAATGCCCGTACTAAACCATTACGCATTTTGTCTTCGTTAAAAGGTTCACGAGAACCATCATTTTTAATAATACGAGGCATAACTAATTCTGCGGTTTCAAAAGTGGTATAGCGCTCATGGCAAGCTAAACATTCACGACGACGACGAACTTGGTGGCCGTCAGATACCAAACGGGAATCAATAACTTTGGTGTCTACAGCTCGGCAAAAGGGACAATACATGGGAAGCTCCAATAAAGGTTTTATTGGCTAGAATTATTTCTGACGAGGGAAGAAACAATAATGGCCGCTAATGCGGCCATTTTAATCTAAATAAGCAATTGTTACATCAACTTATTTATAGCATTAAGCGTAAACAGGGAAACGTGAACAAAGCTCTTTAACGTTAGCTTGAACAGTAGCAATAGTATCTTCGTTGCTAATGTCATTTAAAATATCACAAATCCAACCTGTTAGTGCTTTAGTTTCAACAACACCAAAACCACGACGAGTAATAGCAGGAGTACCTAAGCGCAAACCAGAAGTTACAAACGGAGAACGCGGGTCGTTTGGTACTGAGTTTTTATTAACGGTTATGTGTGCACGACCTAATGCCGCATCAGCGTCTTTACCGGTGATATCTTTATCGATTAAATCGAGTAACAATAAGTGGTTTTCCGTGCCGTTAGAAACAACTTTATAACCACGTTCTTGAAGTACTTCAACCATCGCTTTAGCATTGTCTAAAACTTTTTGTTGGTATTCTTTAAACTCTGGCGCTAATGCTTCTTTAAATGCTACGGCTTTAGCCGCAATAATATGCATTAATGGGCCACCTTGGCCACCAGGGAAAACAGCAGAGTTTAACTTTTTGTAAATCGCTTCATCATTACAACCCGAAACAATTAAACCACCACGAGGGCCTGCTAATGTTTTATGCGTAGTTGTAGAAACAACGTGAGCATGTGGAACTGGGTTTGGATATAAACCAGCGGCAATTAAACCTGCAACGTGAGCCATATCAACAAAGAAATATGCACCAACACTGTCAGCAATTTTACGCATGCGTGCCCAATCAACAACACCCGAAAACGCAGAGAAACCACCGATGATCATTTCTGGTTTGTGTTCTTGTGCTAAGCGTTCCATTTCTACGTAATCAATATCACCTGTTTCTGGGTGAAGGCCGTATTGAAATGCTTCATAAGATTTACCAGAAAAGTTTACGTGTGAACCATGCGTTAAGTGACCACCGTGAGCTAAGCTCATACCCAATACTTTACCGCCTGGAGATACTAATGCTTGAAAAACAGCAGCATTAGCTTGAGAGCCAGCATGCGGTTGTACGTTCGCATAAGTTGCACCAAATAATTCTTTTGCACGATCAATCGCTAATTGCTCAGCAACATCAACATATTCACAACCACCATAGTAACGTTTACCAGGGTAACCTTCTGCATATTTATTGGTTAATTGAGAACCTTGTGCCTCAAGAACACGAGGGCTACAGTAGTTTTCTGAAGCAATAAGTTCGATGTGCTCTTCTTGACGAACTTTCTCATTGCTCATCGCTTGATAAAGTTCTGGGTCAAAATCAGCAATATTCATATCACGTGTAAACATGTTTTATCCTTAGTAATTAACCATTAGTTGTTAACAAACAGGGTTATTAAGTATTAGCTCTAAATTATGCGGCGTATATTGCCTGAAATCAGCTTAGTTGTACACGAGAAAAACGACAACTTTTAGCTCATTTAGTAATCTAATATGCCATGAGAGCTTTTGTGGTTATTGATAGAAACTTTCAAAGCTGCAATCAACGAATTCAAAAACAGAATATAACGAAGATAAAAAGGTAAATCAAGAAATTTAAAACAGCAATAAAACAAGAAACAGAATAAAATATAGATAATTAGAGGTTACCTACATTTTATTTTGGCAATATTGCTTTTAGTTGTTTTAACTCTTCAGTTCTTTTTTGAGAAAACTTATGGGTTATTAACCAGACAACGACAATGAGTCCATTTGCAAATAACAACCCCGAAGTAGGTGATTTTTCCATCTGTTGCGTTATAGCAAAGACGTACCAATTAGCAAATGGCCATATTACATAACAAGAAATCTTAAGTAACTTGATATAACTTAAAGAAGATTCCCCTGCAATAATTGCATTTTTGATGGCTTTATCAGGGCTACCACAATTGACCTTCCATGTAGATAAACGGATTTTAATAACATAAAAAACAAAAATTGCCGAAAAAACGCCACTGAAACCTAAGTAAATCATTGTAGCCTTATCTTGCGATCCACTTAGCCACATATAAATAGCTACAGAAATAATTCCAAGTGTTGCAATAATATCTACCGCTAGTGAAAGTTTTGCCCAAACTGTTCGTTTCTTTGTTTGTTTAAGGAGTTTGGCAATATCCGTTTTAGTTGTCGGTTGGCTTTGCCAGTCTTGCGACATTTCCGCCCATTGTTCATCAATTACCGAAGTATCAAGTGGTTCAACTTCACTATTTTTAGGTAAAGTTGTGACATTAAGTATAGATTTTGCTTGATGTTCGGTCTGTATAGTTACTTTACTTTTTTCATTTAACGGGGAATCGTTTTCGTTCATACCGCCTCCATTAACTTTATCAATGCTGCTTTTGCTCGTTGTAAGCGTACACCGACAAGGTTAGTCGTTATCATTAAAACATCAGCAATTTCTTGGTAACTCATGCCTTCTAGCGCTAAAGTGATTACTTGTTGTTGTTCAAGTTTCAATTGTCTGATAGATCTGGCTAAACGCTGTTGTCTTTGGTCTTTATCTAAACTTTGATAAGGCGTAGGCTGTGTTTGATCATGCTCAGCATTTTGATTAACATCATCAATATCTGATTCTTCTTTAACACTTTTTACCGCTTTGGCAACATGAGTAGCTAAAACATTATGGGCAATACGAGCGACAAAAGTTTTTACTGCTGACTCACTTCTAAAGCTAGGTAATGCACGCCAAATATTGAGTGCTATTTCTTGAAAAAGCTCATCTTGAATTGCGGGCTTTGCTTCAAAACCCGTAATGATATGACGGAGTAATTTTTCATACTCTGTCATCCATAGGGTGAAGGTTTTCTGATAGTTTGAAGATTGATCCAAAGAATAACTCAATAAATTACAATACGCCGTTTAATACCAATTTGAATAATCAAGTGTTCTACTTTTTCATATTAACCATTAAAAATGAACAAATAAAAATTCAACTTGGTATAACACGGTCTTGATGTTGTTTTGTTAATTCTATCGAGTTATTCATCTCAATACCAATTCAACATACCATCAAAAAAATTAGCTTAATGACATCACAACTTTTTCTGACTTTAGCTTTTGCGCTAAGGCCATAACTAATGCCACCGTCATCGCTATGGTAATTGCCGTAGTACTAGCAAGCACAGTCCAATCAACAGGTAGTCCTTTGAATACGTCTTCCATTAACATTGACTGTCCTGAAATAGGTAACCAATTCACCCAAGCCGGTTTATCATCAATCATCATAATAGCCATGGGCACCATAGCAGGTAGCATAATTAACATCGAAACTGTTGACTGTGCTTCTTTAAAACTTTTCGCTTGAAAAGAGAAAAATAACTGTAAGGCAGTAGCAAAAAAACATAAAGGAACAAGTAATAATAACAAAGCCGCAATGCTAAAAGCATTTAAGCTAAAGGTTGCACCTATTTTACTTAAGTCGATAAAGCCCACAGAAATCGTTGTTAAGACCAACATTATAATAATAGACAATACCGAAATAGAACTTGCACAAGTCATCTTAGCGAGCACAATTTTAAGCGTACTAACCGGCTGACATAACAACATTTCTAAAACATTACGTTCACGCTCCCCTGCACTTGAATCTATAGCAATAGAAAGCCCAGAAACAAAAGCCCCCATCAATAGATACATGCCTAAGAACATTGACACCATTACCGCATTACTCGTTGGTAGCGCTGTATCTTGTTCCTGCAATATAATAGGTTGCAACAACTTAACATCAACACCACGAACTAATAAGCGCTTATAACCAATGCTCTGTGAATACCCACTAACCGTTTCTTTAACACGACGTATGGGGGAGCCTGATGATTTTTTACCAAAGTCTGCACGTAAAACAACGTCTATTGCTTCACCATCTTTCATTTTTTCTGCAAAGTCTTTAGGAATATCCACTTCTATACTACGTTCTTGCCAAGCGTATCTATCATCTTCAGGGACATTAGCAAATTGTAGGATATTGTTTTCTTCAAATTTTTCTATTAATTTAGGAGCATATTCCGCGCCAGTAAATTGTACATAAATAGGCGGGTTACCAACGATTTCAGTGATCATCACTTTTGAAATCACCATAATCATGACAGGTGCGAGTAACCCCATGCTCAAAGCAACCAATAATGCACGCTTATCACGAAACGCTTCTCTTAATTCTTTAATTAATAACGCTTTAAACTGGATCATGCGGCCACTCCTTCATCGGAACCAATTAGCTTAACAAAAGCATCTTCTAATAATTTTTCTCCGGCTAAATCACATAGCTCTTGCGGAGTTCCTTGTGCGGCTAACCGACCATTAGCGACAATAATCACTCGATCACATAATGCGGCAACTTCTTGCATCACGTGTGATGAGAATAAAATACAATGACCTTTTTCTTTAAATTTGGCTAAGTGGTTACGCAAAACACGTGTACTCATTACATCAAGACCACGGGTGGGTTCATCCAGTACAAAGTTTTTTGGCTGGTGAACCAATGCTTGAGCCAAAGTCACTTTCATTCGCTGTCCTTGTGAAAACCCGACAGTTTTACGGTGTGCCAATTCTTCCATTTCTAAATCTATGAATATTTGCTCGATTGCCGCTTTTTTCTTTGCCCCTTGCATTCCGTGAATACTGGCAAAATAGTCGACTTGCTCATAGGCGGTTAAACGTTCATATAATCCAAATTTATCAGGGAAAATACCTAATTGCTGTCGTACAACTAATGGATCTTCTAATACATTCAAACCATCAACTATTACAGATCCTTCATCTGCTTTAAGTAAACCGTAAAGTGTGCGCAAACAAGTAGTTTTACCCGCGCCGTTCGGCCCTAAAATACCGGTGATTTCACCGTCTTTAGCAGTAAACGATAAACCATCAAGGGCTTTTACCGTATTCTTTTTATCGATAAAACTTTTATGTAAGTTATTAACTTCAATCATGATGATATCCTATAGGTTGCCGTTTAGATGGGTCATAAATGTTTCACTTTTTAATTCTGACAAACATGTTTCATCTAAATTTTTGGGATCAAGTGTTTCTAAAAACTCATTAACAATGTCAATTGCACAAGGCGTTGACGCAACAATATGAGCACTATTTTCAGAAATAATATGATGACTATTTGGCAAGGTTGCTGCTGATTCATCACCATTACTTGGCGGCGTTACTGGGTCTAAATTTCCCGATAAAATGAGGGTAGGAATATCTGCAGTCACACTGTTATAAAACGAATCATCAACAGCATATTTCGGCCATAATGGACAAGCTTGTAACCATGCATTATGACTATCGTTACCACCGAAACTGTTATCAGCGTCTTCGTCAAACATTTTAGCCGTAATTTTAGGTAAATCTTCGTTACAAACAATGTTTAACGTTAAACCAACATACATCCCCATACCACCTTCAGACATTGCAATTAAACCAACCATAGGTTGATAATTACCTAAAAATGCTTGATGGATAACTAGAGGTACTAAAGTTCGCGTTTGCATTGAATACAATTGCATACGTAAATTACTAATAAATTTACTACGACTTAGAACAAAGTCAGTTTTTGTGCCTAAACGAGGATGAGCAATTTCAAGTTTAACCGGCTGTTTTTCTAACTGAGTCATTACCGCTTTAAACTCTTCGGCTAATTCAGGGTAAGCGGTGTTACAACGCTCATCATTCTGACAGTTTTCTAACAACAAATTAAAAGAACGCGCAGCACTTTGACCAAAAGCTCCAATAGGTACTTCAATCGGGCCAACACTATCAAGTACAACACTATTTAATGATTCTGGAAACATGCGCATATAAACTAAGCCAGCTCGTGTACCGTATGAACCACCGTAAATATTAATTTTTTCATGGCCTAGAGCATCACGAACCGCATCAAAATCACGAATTGCATTTTCCGAGTTATACTGGCTTAAATCACCTTTAAATTGTGCAATACAATCTTTAAGTTCTTGCTCTGAAAAGTCTTCAGGTATTATTTCATAAACATTACTTACCGAATTTTCATCACACTCTAGTGGATGAGACTTTCCGGTGCCTCGTTGATCAACTAAAATAATATCGTGAGACTTTCTTATTTCATTAAATCCCTTAAAAATATGGGCAGCTAACTCAACAGATGCTTGACCTGGACCACCTGCTAAGAACATCAATGGTATTTTATTCTTACTGTTATCAATTGCAGGTAAAACGGCAAAGTTGACGTTTATTTTTTCACCGTTCGGTAAACTATAATTTTCGGGTACTTGTAATTTGCCACATTGAACTTGTGACTTAATGCCCTTTAAGTGGCAATTATCTACAGTTAAAACTGCATCATTATTATTTTGTTCATCAACATCATTAGCCAATAGTGTCGTACTAAAGCTGAGTAAGCTTATTGCTAAAAGGCTTTGCCATTTCTTTATCATTAGTTTATTCCTTTTGAAATATCGAACACATAGTCGCAGTATTATGCGTTTTATTACAATTATTTTTAAAAAATGCTAAATTAATTTTAATTAACTGATTATAAATAGATTTAATGAAGGCGTTTATGTCTGAACAACAAGAAAACATGGATAAAAAAAGTAATAAAAATGGGATGATGGAACATACTAAAAGTAATGAAATATCTGATGGTATAAGTGGACAACGGCTCAATTTAATCATTGCTTTATGCGCAATCTTTATTTCAGCAGCATCCTTTTATGCCACATATTTACAAGCTAATTCTGCTGAACGGCAAGTAAAAGCGATGACATTGCCATTAATTCAATTTGCTACAGGTAACTGGGATCTTGAAAAAAATCAACGTTCAATCAAATTTAGTATACAAAATGCAGGTATTGGCCCTGCGATCATAAAAACGGCAACTTTTAAATATAAAGATCAGAGTTTTATAAACCCTCGTGATTTTTTAAAAGCCTGTTGTGAAGATTCATTCAATAAATATACCGAAATTAAATCCTTCAAAAAGGAAAAAGAAATATTGATGGATGGGAAGCTAGTTACGAGTGGTTTACGAAATAATATGATCATAGGGCAAAGTAATACTGACTTTTTAATACTGTCTAATGGTGAAGATACCAATATCCTTTTGAACAAACTGGATGAAGAACGCCGTTATTTATCTTTAGAAATCTGTTATTGCTCATTATTAGATGAGTGCTATACCACTGAGCAAAGCGGTATTTTTGAGCAAGTTCAGCAATGTCCGATGATTAGTGAGGAAAATATGAGTCAAGATAGGAAGCCATTAAAAGCATAAAGTTGCCGATAAAAAAGGCCGAATAACAATAATCGTTATCCGGCTTTTTATTCTAGAGAAAACTGTTATAAAATTTTTTTAGAATTGGTTAGATGTATTTTTCTCGCCACCTGCTTTAAGCGCATTCTCACCCGCAAAATATTCTTTATGGTCATCACCCATGTCAGAACCTGACATGTTTTGATGTTTAACGCAGGCGATTCCTTGACGAATTTCTTTACGTTGTACACCTTCCACATAACCTAACATTCCTTGGTCACCAAAGTATTCTTTGGCCAAGTTATCAGTAGATAACGCCGCAGTATGGTAGGTAGGTAATGTAATTAAGTGATGGAATATACCTGCTTCACGTGCAGTATCTGCTTGGAAACTGCGGATTTTGTCATCGGCTCTTGCTGCAAGTTCTGACGTATCGTATTCAACATTCATTAAATCACCACGAGCGTAGCTAGATACATCTTCACCCGCTTCAGCCATGGCATCAAATGCTTGCTGACGGAAATTCAATGTCCAGTTAAATGATGGACTGTTGTTATAAACAAGCTTAGCATTTGGAATTTCTTTACGAACTTCGTTCATCATTGCTGTGATATCGGCAACATTTGGTGTGGCCGTTTCTATCCAAAGAAGATCTGCGCCAGCTTTAATCGCTTCGATGCTGTCAAATACACAACGCTCTTCACCCGTACCTTGGCGGAATTGGTATAATCCAGAAGGTAAACGCTTAGGACGAACAAGTTTACCGTCACGATTGAAACATACGTCGCCTTCAGCCATATCAGCAACATCAATTTCTTCAACGTCTAAGAAAGAGTTATAAATGTCACCTTGATCGCCTGGTTCTTTAACAACCGCAATCTCTTTAGTCAAGCCAGCGCCTTCAGAATCAGTGCGTGAAACAATAATACCGTTGTCGATACCTAACTCTAAAAAGGCATGACGTAATGCACGGATTTTAGAATGGAAATCCGCATGAGGAACCGTTACTTTACCGTCTTGATGACCACATTGCTTTTCATCAGCAACTTGGTTTTCGATTTGAAGTGCACAAGCACCGGCTTCTATCATTTGCTTAGCCATTAAATAAGTCGCTTCAGCGTTACCAAAACCGGCATCAATATCAGCAATAATAGGCACAACATGAGTAACGTGGTTGTCAATTTTGTATTGAATAGCCGCTTTATCTGCTGGAGATGCAGCGTCTAGTTCACGAAAAAGGCCACCTAGTTCACGGGCGTCAGCTTGACGCAAAAAGGTATAAAGCTCTGCAACTAAAGAAGCGACTGACGTTTTTTCATGCATAGATTGATCAGGAAGAGGACCAAACTCACTGCGAAGTGCAGCAACCATCCAACCTGAAAGGTATAAATAACGACGGTCAGTGCTGCCATCAAAATGCTTCTTAATTGAAATCATTTTCTGTTGGCCAATAAAACCATGCCAGCAACCTAAAGATTGAGTGTACTTAGAGCTATCTGCATCGAAAGCGGCCATATCACTGCGCATAATGTTTGCGGTGTATTGAGCAATTTCTAAACCTGTTTTGAATCTATTTTGCGCTCTCATACGGGCTACTGATTCTGGATTGATAGTATCCCAAGAGCTACCTGCATTTGCTTTAATTGCTTGAACCGCTTCTATTGCACTTTGATAATTAGACATATCACTCTCTCCAAGATTATTGTTACGTTTTTAAATGGCTTTGTTAGCTTTCACTTCAAATAAAAGTAAAGATGAAAACAAACATACCGAACAACACAAAGTCTAAAACAAACTATCGGCATTCTTAAAATATATAACAACTATCACTACCATTCACAAAATAAATACCACTAAAAAAAGTAAAATTTATCCTCTATTATCAATAAGTAAAAACAAGCAAGTTAGACCTAAGTCTTAAGAAAGTGGGCTATAAATATATTTACCTCCTGAAAACTTCTTGATTTATTTTTCTGCACGTGACATATACATTAGTTATATTATTTCTATTGGCCATCAAAATTATGAATATAGCTAAAATCGATCTAAACCTACTTATTTACCTTGATGTTTTATTGAGAGAAAAAAACGTTACTCGCTCAGCCAGCCAACTAAATATTACTCAACCGGCTATGAGTAA
>Ga0209395_1000171_pt1 | contig 98398 bp, 83 predicted proteins | sample GOMGulsemesocosm_3_FD_184635 | JGI IMG/M metagenome (GOLD analysis project Ga0209395, IMG submission 184635) | Methane-oxidizing microbial communities from mesocosms in the Gulf of Mexico - GOM9D Gulf of Mexico (SPAdes) (version 2) | ecosystem: Environmental > Aquatic > Marine > Cold seeps...
TTGATCGCTATTGTGTTCGTTATTGTGTTCGCTATTGTTTTGCAATCTAAGATCTTCCATTACTTAGTTCCCTCAACTGTCAATTCAAGGTCGGTCACGGTTACCACATCACCGGTATTATTACCCCATGCATTACGCTCATAAGTAATAACTGCCGCTAACTCTGCAGGAGTGAGTTGATTGGCAAAGCCCATCATCGCCGTGCCTGACTTACCATTAGCGACAATATCAACGTGAGTTTTGACATCGCCCAAGACCACTGCACTGCCTTTAAGCGCCGGAAAGGCGCCCGGTACACCAGTGCCTGCCACTTGATGACAAGCTGCGCAACGCGTTAAATAAACAGACTCTCCCAAGTCGACCTTTTCTTCGCTGGTTGCGGCAGTGACTTTATCTTCAACGACAGATTCAATTGTTTCAGCCTGCTGCTCAGCATGATGTTCGTGATGTTCGTGCTGCATATTCGCCGCAGGCACAACCTGCGGTTTGATCTCAATAGCGGCCATAGGCTTGCTAGCGATGTCACTTGCCTGAACCACATCACCGGTATTATTGCCCCATGCATTGCGCTCATAGGTTACAACGGCAGCAAGTTCTTTTAAGCTAAGTTGCTTGTCAAAGGCTTGCATCGCGGTACCCGCTTGACCGTCACGGACAATCGCAATGTGTTGCTTAACATCACCTAAAGCAACGCTACTATCTTTAAGTGCAGGAAAAGCACCTGCGATCCCCTCACCACCCACTTGATGACAAGCGGCACATCGACTGTTATAAACCTGTTCACCGAGTTTCATTGATTGTTCAAGATCGACAGTCGCGGTTAATGATTGTTGTTCGGCTAGTTGCTGTGACTTAACTTGCGCCAACTGCTTATTGAGCCATGTTTGGTAATCGGCTTCGGATAAAACCTCAACTACAATCGGCATAAAGCCATGGTCTTTGCCACATAACTCAGCACATTGACCACGGTAAATTCCTGGCTCGTCAATTTTAGTCCACGCGCCATTGATAAAACCGGGGTTGGCGTCTTGTTTCACCGAAAAAGCAGGCACCCACCATGAGTGGATCACATCGTCTGATGTCATTAAAAAGCTAATTTTTTTATTTACCGGCAGGACTAAGGGCCGATCAACCTCGAGTAGGTAATGCTCTCCTTTAGCCATCTTGTTGTGTATTTGGTCACTCGGCGTCGATAACAGACTAAAAAAACCAAAATCATGATCAAAATACTGATAATGCCATTTCCATTGTGAGCCCGTAATTTTAATCGTGATGCCGGGGTTAGAGTCGTCTTCCATTTCAATTAAGGTTGATGTGGCCGGAACAGCCATCGCGATAAGGATAAAAAAAGGAATGATGGTCCAAAGTAATTCAACTTTGGTACTTTCGTGAAATTGTGCCGCTTTAGCGCCTTTAGACTTGCGGTGATAAATAATGGCGTAAAACATCACCCCGAACACCAGCACGCCAATCGCAGCACAGACATACAAAATAGTCATGTGAAGACTATAAACATTGCGGCTAATTTCAGTGACGCCTTCGGTCATATTGTAAGATGACTGACCAAATACCACTGGTGCTAGCAATGACATTGTTAATACAGCAATAGATAATAGTTTCTTTTGCACACAAACCCCCTCAAACTAATTGTTGCCACAATTGCAGAGAAGAGTTGCCCGGGATACTAATTGATTAGGATACGTGACTGTAGGTGCCAATAACTGGAAAACAGAACACAGCGGTACTGTTGGCTAGTTAAAAATAGTCAATCAAGCATTCTTCCTTGCTCAATTTCCTTCACCACAAGAGATCACAAACGTAATAAAATTAGTAAAATAACTCATGTTCTGCAAAAAAAAACGGACTTGATTGAACTGCTGGCTAATTCGTAATGCGACTAGACTCGGTCAAAAATATCGAGCCATACGCCTAAAGCCATATCTCAGTATAGAACCTAAATCAAAAAAACATCAAGCTTAATAACAAAGCTTTATTGATTGAATAACAAACTAACATGAGCGTGAACACTTAAAAATAGCAAAACAAAACTTGATTTAAGCCACAAATTAGACGATAAGATATATAGAAGAGTGTCGACTGATACCAATCAGGAACACTCCAATGCACTTCCTCAGAGTCTGTAGCTCAGAACCAATGATACAGAGACTATGTTCTATAATTATGCTGCAAGTAGTTGAGAAATTGCCTGATATTTAACTCGTTTAAACATAAAGGTGGCATTATGGTTTTATCGCATATCTGGGGAATATATACCCATCCGAAAAAAGAATGGCAAGCAATTGCCGATCGTCATGAATCTCTTTCTAATTCATTAACTCATACTTTGTTTATTGCATTTATCCCGGCTGTTTGCAGCTATATATCTTCAGTATACATCGGCTGGAGCATTGGCGCCGGCGACACTATTTATTTGACATCGGACAGTGCGTTAGCGATGGCAATACTGATGTTTTGCGGCCTAGTCGGCGGGGTTATTGCACTAGGCCTGATGGCACATTGGATGGCCCATGAATTTGGCGCCGATCCCAGCCATGTTCAAGCTATCGAAGTATCAGCCTATACAGCAACGCCGTTGTATATGGTGGGGTTTGCCGCCCTAATTCCTGAGCTTTGGTTTGTCGTTTGTGTTGGATTAATTGGGCTCAGTTATGCCGTTTATATGTTATATACTGGCGTGCCTATTGTGATGGGCATAGACGAAGATCGCGGCTTTATTTACGCCAGCTCGCTAGTCACAGTTGGTCTGGTATTTTTGGTCAGCATGTTAGGCTTAACTGTATTTATGTGGAGCTCTGGTGTTGGCCCAGCTTTTGTAAGTTAACCGGTACCACAGCGCCGAGTATTGAAATGATAATTAGCAATACCCGGCGCTAGCTTTCAGCATTTATTACCAGCACTGACGTTAGTTGTTGGGATCGGTATTTGGTGTAATTCAAAATTAATTATCACTAATAAACCAACCAATAAGGCCCCACCTATATTATGCGCCACCGCATTAAGTAATGGTAAATGAAAATAAATATTGCTCAGTCCAAGGCCAACTTGCACCAAGAGCATTAACACTAACATCAACGCTAATTTTATTAGCCCTTTGTAATACAAACTACCAATTAACAACAAGCTAAAAACAATCACCAGCAACGCGCCTAAGCGATGTACCAAGTGAATAGCGACCCGCGCTCCGCCATCAAGCTGCCCCCCGAGGTAATTTGGACCGATTTCCTGCAACCAATTAAACCCTCGCCAGAAATCTTGCTCATTAAGTTGCACAGTCGAACACCAAGGTAATTGCGGACATGCCAACGCGGCATAATTTGAGCTAGTCCAGCCGCCAAGCATCACTTGAATTATCACCGTCATTAAAACTACGCCCGCGAGAATACGCAGCCAAGCTTGAGCTATTTTTGTTTTTTCTTGCTCGCTTTGAATACTTATACCACCGACAATACTTACCACAGATAAACGAAAGTACAGTAATAACAGTAAACTAAAGGTAGTAAAACCGCCTAATAAGTGCAAAGTCACTACTTGAGGCCACAATTTCAGCGTCACTGTCCACATCCCAAACATTCCTTGCAACACCACCAACCCTAAAAGACCCAAGCAATGACGATAGGGAAAAATATGGAGCGAGGGATTAACGACTAATTGGCCGTCTAGGTTACGGATCTTAAAAGCAAAATATGCGATAACAAGACAAAGGAATCCGAGACCAGTCGCAAGATAACGATGGATCATCTCGGGCCAAGTTTTATCAAGATTAACCGGATTATCAGGAAAAGCACTGTTGGCATCGGCTATTTCAATATTTGACAGTGGCGCCCATAAATGACCATAACAAGTTGGCCAGTCAGGACAGCCTAAACCAGCATGCACCAGACGCGTATATGCCCCAAGTGCAATCACTAACAATGACAACGCCGTAGTAATTAAAGTCAGCCTTTTGAGCAGCAACAAACGCCTGCGGAACATCTCTTTGCCTCATCATTATTGTAATTTAATCAATACCGTACCAAACTAAATAAACCAATAGCAAGACGAGAGTTCAATAATGCGATGCTTAATTTTCAGTCTATGGCTTATCTTTGTTAGTTATCAGGTCAATTCGCAATCACTGACTAACGACGTTGCGCCACAAATTCAATTGGCGACAAAGTATCGCAACAACATCGAGATAAAAGATTATTTTATCAGCGAAAAACTCGATGGTGTTCGTGCCTACTGGGACGGTCAGCGTCTTATATCTCGTCAGGGTAACGTCTTTGTTGCGCCGAACTGGTTTATTCATAACTTTCCAAATCAACCGCTCGATGGAGAACTTTGGATTGCCAGACGACAGTTTGAAACAGTATCAGGCATTGTGCGCCAACGACGCCCCAACAATCCCAACTGGCGACAAGTAAAGTTTATGGTGTTTGACTTACCACAATCGTCTGCGATATTTTCCAAACGACTAAATACAATTAATCAGCTGATTAAACAAGCTGATTCGTCCTATTTAATGATGATAAAACAAATTCGGCTCAGTAATGAATCGCAACTACTACAACAGCTGGACCAAGTAATAGCTCAAGGCGGTGAAGGGTTGATGTTACATCGCACGACAGCCTTATATAAGGCCAAGCGTAGTAACGACTTAATGAAACTTAAACGCTTTGACGACGCAGAAGCGACCGTTTTAGCGCATGTTGCCGGCAAAGGTAAATATCGTAATATGTTAGGATCATTATTGGTTAAAAATGAGCAAGGAATAACCTTTAAACTCGGCAGTGGTTTTAGTGATCACCAACGTTCAGACCCCCCAAAAATTGGCAGTATTATTACCTATAAATATTATGGAAAAACCAAAAATAACGTGCCAAGGTTTGCCAGTTTCATGCGAATAAGAGTAATTAAATAATCAATATACGATAACCAACAAACAACTGACAATAGAGTGGTTTTTAATCAGCCTAAAGCTTGCTTATTTACAAATCCAAACATAGAATGGTCGGCCTTTTGCTTAAAGCGAGCAACGGGTAACCAAGCTGTTTCACGGAATGAGAATCGCTCCCCCCAAGGATAGGGCCAGCAAATCAGAGCGATATAAGTTTGGAGTTTCAAATGATACAAATAATAATCGACATCATTGGCATGTCAGGTACCGCTCTAGTAGTGGGTTCTTTCTTTTTGTTGCAGCTAGGCAAACTAGCCCCGACCGATCTCGGTTACAACATCATGAATCTAAGCGGTGCTATCCTATTATTAGTCAGCCTTTACTTTAATTTTAATCTTGCCAGTGTGGTGATTGAAATATTTTGGATTGGCGCCTCTTGCATTGGTTTATATAAATACCTCAAGCAATCTAAGACAGTGACGGCTTCTTAAAAGTAGCTACTTCATTGTCGGCACTATATTTTACTGCCTATCGTCGCTTTTTGCCATTGCCACCATGGATGGCGGTACTTAGGAATGTCTGGAACTAATTTCCTGCCATGGCACCGCGACATATGATCGACATGGATGTTGAAAATGTCGATTGTGCATTAGAGCAAGGACGCTCGTAATTAGAGTAACACAGGAGCAGTTACCGAGGAGCACACAATCGACCCGTTCCTCCTGAACATAAAAAAAGGTGCCATTGGCACCTTTCTTAAATCACGTTAGCGATGATTATTCAATCAAACTAATCTTTATTTGTTCCGCTGCCATGCGTTTTTGACGTTTGTCACATGGGTTATCACAATCACAAGCTTTCTCGATTCCGACGGCACCTAAGCCACCGCAACTGCCCGCAATAGTTTTATTTTGAAAAATATAACCGACCGACATTGCCACGATAACAATAAAAAAAGCCGCAAATGTAATAAAAAAGGTCATCATAATAAAATTACCTATGGTTTAGCCGTTGCTGAAACAAGAAATGGTTTAAAGGCGTCAGTATACACCTCCTTAAATCCCTTGTCCGTTTTGATAATCATAAAAACCGCCAAATTTTGATCTTGAGCAAAGCTCAATCCCGCTTGCGGTCCCATGATCATTATCGAAGTAGACAAGCCATCCGCCAGCATACTTGAGGCGGCAATAACAGTCACCGAGACTAACTTGTGGTTAATTGGTTGACCGCTATTGGGATCGATAATATGCGAAAAACGTCGGCCATTATCCTCATAATAATTACGATAATCACCCGATGTTGCCAAGCCATTATCTAGCGGTGAAATAAGTTGCTGCACCGCACGTTGCTCAGTTACCGGCTTTTCAATCGCAATAATCCAGTCACGCTGAGAATTAGGCTGTCCCTTGGCTCTGATTTCACCACCAATTTCAACTAAGTAATTGGTAACGCCTTGCGCGTCAAGAAACTGCGCTATTTTATCAACCCCAAAACCTTTGGCGATGGTTGATAAATCAACGTATAAACCCGGTATATCCTTAATTAAGGCAGTGCCTTCGACCTTAAGATGGTCGATGCCAACACGTTGCTTAATGCCAGCTATCATCTCAGATGAAGGAACAGTTTCAGGTTTCATTTGCGGACCAAAGCCCCACAAGTTAACCAGAGGACCAACGGTGACATCGAGCAGTTTACCTGTTAAATAACTTAAACGAATAGCCTCAGCGACCACCAGTGCCGTATCAGGTGATACTGCAAAGGGCTCAGTTGAAGTTGATTGGTTAAATCGAGATAACTCTGAATCAGCACGGTAAGTCGACATTTGATTGTTGACTTGCTCAAGTAACTTATCAATTGCTTGCTGATAATCGGTTGCTGTCTGTTCGCTAGCTGTGGCCTTAGACAGATAACTAATGTGATAAGTTGTGCCCATAGTGCGGCCTTGTAACTTAACCATTGTTGAGTCTAAGTCAGAGTTTGAACTTGGCGCTGTGTTTGGATTACAGCCAGATAAAAAAATGGCCAGCGCACCAAGCGCCAGCCATTTAACATGTTTGATAAACATCAGGGATTAACCACCGAAATCATCAAGCAAGATATTTTCATCTTCAACACCAAGATCTTTCAACATGTTGATTACAGCCGATGTCATCATCGGTGGACCACACATGTAGTATTCACAATCTTCTGGCGCTTCATGATCTTTTAGATAGTTTTCATACAATACGTTATGAATGAAACCTGTCATACCAGTCCAGTTATCTTCTGGCTGTGGATCACTTAATGCGATATGCCATTTGAAGTTAGGGTTGGTTGCAGCAAGGCCATCGAAATCTTCTTGATAGAACATTTCACGCATTGAGCGAGAACCATACCAGTAAGAAATCTTACGGGTTGATTTAAGACGCTTAAGCTGATCGAAGATATGTGAACGTAATGGCGCCATACCAGCACCACCACCAACAAATACCATTTCAGCTTCAGTTTCTTTAGCAAAGAATTCACCAAATGGACCTGAAATCGTAACTTTGTCGCCTTCTTTTAGGCTCCAAATGTACGATGACATTTTACCCGCTGGTAAGCTTAAGTTGTTTGGTGGCGGAGTAGCAATACGCACGTTAAGCATGATGATACCTTCCTCTTCAGGATAGTTCGCCATCGAGTAAGCACGCAAGGTTTCGTCATCAACTTTTGACTCAACTTCAAAGAACTTAAAGCGTTCCCAGTCAGCACGGTATTCAGCTGGAATATCAAAGTCGCTATATTTAATATGATGCGCTGGCGCTTCAATTTGGATATAACCACCGGCTTTAAACGGTACTGTTTCACCGTCAGGAATATTCAATACTAGCTCTTTGATGAAGGTTGCTTTGTTGTCGTTAGAACGAACGCTACATTCCCACTTTTGAACCCCAAAGATTTCATCTTCAAGTTCAATATCCATGTCTTGCTTAACCGCAACTTGACAGGCCAAACGCTCACCCATACGGGCTTGCTTTTTAGTAATGTGACCTTCTTCCGTTGGCAATAATTCACCACCGCCAGACTTAACATGGACCTTACACTGGCCACAAGTACCACCGCCGCCACAGGCAGAAGGGATAAAAATACCTTTCGCCGCAAGCGTACCTAATAACTTATCGCCAGGCTTAGTAATAACACCCTTAGCAGGATCGTCATTGATTGCTATGGTAACGTCACCGTCTGAAATCAGCTTAGATTTAGCGAATAAAATCACTAATACTAATGCCATAACAATTGCGGTGAACATCGTTACGCCAAGAATAATCTCTTGCATAAACTTTTCCTTTAAATTTGATTAGGCAGTGAATTAAACCGCTGCCCAACCGAACTAATTATAATGAGATACCGCCAAATGACTGGAAACCCAACGCCATCAGACCAGCAGTGATAAAGGTAATACCTAAGCCTTTAAGACCATCAGGAATATCTGCATATTTTAGTTTTTCGCGAACCGCGGCCATCAATACAATCGCCAAGGTCCAACCCACACCAGAACCGATACCAAATACCACAGACTCGCCGAAGTTATAGTTACGTTGCACCATAAATGCTACGCCACCAAAGATCGCACAGTTTACTGTGATAAGTGGTAGGAAAATCCCTAATGCGTTGTAAAGAACCGGCATATACTTGTCTAGAATCATTTCAACAACTTGTACCAGTGCAGCAATGACACCAATGTATGTGATGAAGCTCAAGAAGCTAAGATCAATGCCTTCGCCTAATGCGTTAGGCGCTAATATCGCATGATAAATAAGTTGGTTAGCAGGTACCGCAATCGCTAATACGAACGTTACCGCAATACCAAGACCAATCGCTGTGCTGATTTTTTTCGAAACAGCAAGAAAGGTACACATACCAAGGAAAAAGCTTAAAGCCATGTTTTCAACGAAAACGACTTTAATAAACAAACTAATATAATGTTCCATAATATTTCCTAGTCCTTCTCGACCTGTTCAGGCTTGTACTGGCGAATGGCCCAGATAATCAAACCGATAACAAAGAATGAACTAAATGGTAGAACTAACAAACCATTCGCCTGATACCAACCACCATCACGAAGTAATGGCATTATTTGAACATCAAATAATGAACCTTTACTCAGTAGCTCGCGGAAAAAAGCAACCGCCATTAACATCGCGCCGTAACCAATACCGTTACCGATACCGTCAAGGAAGCTCATTAGTGGTGGCTCTTTCATTGCATAGGCTTCAGCACGACCCATCACGATACAGTTGGTAATGATTAATCCAACAAATACCGAGAGTTCTTTTGACATCTGATAAGCAAACGCTTTCAAACACTGGTCAACTAGGATAACTAAACTAGCAATAACCGCCATTTGCACAATGATACGAACCGCGTTTGGTATTTGGTTACGGATCATTGAAATAAACAGGTTAGAGAATGCAGTAACCAAGACCACAGCAATCGTCATAATCAACGCTTTTTGCATTGAACCAGTAACGGCTAGTGCAGAACAAATACCCAGTACTTGCAAACCAATTGGATTATTATCCAAAATTGGTCCAAACAGTACCTTCTTCATTTCTTTCGTGTCAGCCATGATTATAGACCTCCATTTTTATACTTAGCAATGAAAGGACCAAAGCCTTCTTCACCAAGCCAGAATTTAAAGGTATTTTCTACGCCATTACCCGTTAAGGTAGCGCCAGAAAGTGCATCAACACCGTGGATATCGCCAGCTTTAGCGCCGCCTTTAACAATTTTAATTGCGATGTCACCATTGCTATTAAATAACTGTTTACCAGCCCATTGTTTTTTCCACTTAGGGTTTTCAACTTCACCACCTAGACCAGGAGTTTCACCTTGGTCATAGTAGATAACACTTTTCACAGTGTTTAAATCAGTTTCTAAACCAACAAAGGCATACATCATTGACCATAAACCACTGCCACGCATTTCTAAAATAACAGTGTCGGTCTTGCCAGACTCATCTTTTACAAGATAAACAATAGTCTGATTTGCACGGCGGTTAATTTTAGCAAAGTCATTAGCGGGTGAAATACTCGTATCGCTGCTTAGGGCAAAAATACGTTGATCAAAAGTATCAGTATTACCAGCAACAAATTCACCCGTCGTAAAGTCAAGTAACTTCGCTTCGACGTATTTATTATAAGTAGCTGGAATATCTTGGCCTGCTTGTTCAAGTAGACCAGACGCTTCTAAAATTTTCGTTTGCTTGTCGAGTGCTTTGTTAGCAACTTGCAGTGGCTTAAGGCCAACTGCTGCGCCAGCAACGATCACAGAACAAACCAGACAGGTCACTAATACAAAAATTAGCGTTCTGCCAAAAGAGTCTTTATTACCCATGGCGTGCAGCCCTCCGCTTGATGTTTGACTGAACAACAAAGTAGTCAAATAACGGTGCAAATAAATTAGCAAACAAGATTGCTAGCATCATACCTTCTGGGAATGCCGGGTTAACGACACGGATCATTACTACCATCGCACCAATTAGTGCGCCAAAGGCCCAGCGGCCAGGGTTAGTAAATGAGGCAGATACAGGGTCAGTTGCCATAAAGATCATGCCAAAGGCAAAACCACCAGTCACTAAGTGCCAAGTCCAATCCATGTGCATCATCGGAGTAGACGTGTCAGAAGCAATCACGTTAAACAACAAGCTTGTTGCAACCATGCCAAAGAACACACCCAGGATAATACGCCACGAAGCGATGCGTTGGTAAACGATAAACGCGCCACCAATTAAGATTGCTAGGGTAGAAACTTCACCCATTGAACCTTGCATTTTGCCCATGAATGCGTCCATCCAAGTCATTGAACTTTCAAGTGCTACCATGCCTTCGTTAGCAACAAGGCTAAGCGCCGTTGCACCAGAGAAACCATCGATTGCAGTCCAAACAGCATCACCAGAAATATCAGGTGCATAAGCGAAGAATAAGAACGCACGACCCGCTAATGCTGGGTTTAGGAAGTTCTTACCGGTACCACCAAATACTTCTTTGGCAATAACAACACCAAATGAAATACCGATAGCCACTTGCCATAAAGGAATAGTTGCAGGCAAGATTAATGCGAACAGTACTGAAGTAACGAAGAAACCTTCGTTAATTTCGTGACCACGCACCATCGCAAACAATACTTCCCAGAAACCACCAACGATAAAGGCCGTTGCATAGATAGGTAAGAAGAACATTGCGCCATAAAGGAACAAGGTTCCACAACCGGCATCAGCGCCTAATACACCGCCAAGCAGCGTAAATAAGCCTTCTTGCCAACCTTCGCCCATCGCCATACCAGCGATAACTGCGTCGTTAGCTTGCAGGCCAATGTTGTACATGCCCCAGAACATAGCTGGGAAAGTAGCAAGCCATACCATGATCATGATACGTTTTAGTTCTACCGCATCACGAACGTGGGTTTTACCGTGATTGACAAAACCAGTTGAGTAGAAAATAGTGGCTGCTGCTTCGTAAAGCGCATACCATTTTTCGTACTTACCGCCTTTCTCAAAGTTCGGCTCGATACTCTCGAGATAATTCTTTAAGCCCATCTGCTTAACCTTCCTTCTCAATAGTAGTCAGACTGTCACGCAGAATTTGACCGAAGTCATATTTGCCAGGACAGACGAAGGTACATAGTGCTAAATCTTCTTCATCTAGCTCTAAACAACCTAATGTTTGCGCACCGTCTAAATCACCGGCACATAGATCGCGCAATAACATTGTTGGTAGTAGATCTAGTGGCATAACGCGCTCGTAACTGCCGATTGGCACCATCGCACGATCACTACCATTAGTCGCAGTGTTTAGATTAAGCAAACGATTCGGCGTTAAGTGAGAAATGTATGAACGAGTTACCGACACGACATCACGTCCTGCTTTCATCCAGCCCATAAATTCTTTTTCACGGCCTTCGCTTAGTACACTAACTTGGTTAGCATAACGACCAAGAAAGGCAACATCACCAGCGGCAGTAGTCCCTTGCAGGACTGAACCAGAGATAACCCGGTTTTCACCGTCGATCAGCTCACCGTTAGTTAATTCATTAGTGTTGGCACCTAACATGGTACGCACTAAACGTGGTTTAACCACGCCTGGACCTGCCAATGAAATTATCCGATCTGAGTAAATTTCACCGGTGGTGAATAATTTACCAAAGCCAATAACATCTTGATAACCTAACGACCACACTGTACGGCTTGCGCTGACAGGGTGTAGATAGTGAATATGAGTACCAACTAGGCCAGCCGGATGAATACCTGCAAATTCATGCTGTTCAACTGAACTAACATTGCTACTAGGAATATCAGCACCAGGCTTTTTACCGACAAAAACTTTACCTTCGGTTAAACGAGATAAGATCGTTAAACCATTGATAAAATCTTGCGACTGCTCTTTGATAATTACTGCAGGATCAGCTGCTAATGGATTGGTATCCATTGCTGAAACGAAAATCGCTGCAGGAGTACTATCAATCGCAGGTACTTTTGAGAAAGGACGCGTACGTAGAGCTGTCCATTGTCCAGATTGCACTAAAGTATCAACGACTGTACTGCGCTCTAATTGAGCCAATTCAGTTGCAGGATAGCTAGTAAAGGTTTCTTGTTCAGAACCCTCAACATCAATCACTATAGACAAAAACGCTCTTTTTGCGCCACGGTTTATTTGGGATACGACACCACTAGCTGAAGCAGTAAACAAAACGCCAGGATTTTTCTTATCTTCGAAAATTACCTGACCTTTTTTGACACTATCACCCACACGAACTTTCATCGTAGGGCGCATGCCAAAGAACTCTTCACCGAGGGTAGCGATCTGTTTGATGGACGGACCATCATGGATTACTTGCTGGGGAACTCCTGCAATAGGAAGGTCCAGACCTTTTTTTATTGTAATCATATTCACTTGCACTGGTTAGCGGAAAAGGGAATTAGCCGTTAGGCTCGACAGTTGCTTGCTATTTTATTAGTAACAAAATTAAAAATAAGCCAAACTTCCAAATAGGAAAACTTAAAACTTAATTACCATAGCGCTCAAATTTTTAGAATAAGCACGACTCTAAGGCTTGAAAACCAAACCCAAGAAAAACACTTACTCTAACTAGCGCGAAAGTCTACCACTAACTCGCCCCAGACTAAACTGCAAATTAACAATTTCTAATGCAACTTTAGTGATATAAAACTGTTTTGAGTCGTTATTTTATAACTAACAGCTCGCTAGGCCGCTATTATTGGTGGAATTTATTTTTGTTATTATTTTATAGAATTTGTTACGGATAACAAAACAAACCCACCTAAGTGATAACGAGTCTTATTCAGTGCGCGGATCACCATCGAACATTGAATATCTGTTAATAATTATCAATAATGCACTCAGTTTATTAATCTTGCCATTCCTAGCGAAAGAAACAACAATCATGAAAAATATTGCAATAGTAACAGGTGGCAGCAAAGGCATCGGCCTTGCCATTATTAAAAAATTTATCCGCCAAGGTTATGAAGTTTACAACCTCGATTTAACGATCGGCCCAGCCGGCTACTTCGTCCAGTGTGATGTCAGTAAAACTGAACAGGTAGTTACCGCCATTGAAACAATTGCCCAACAAGAAGGCCAAATAGATTGCTTAGTTTGCAATGCTGGTGTGCACTTTTCCGGTTCAATTGAGCAAACGAGCGAAGCCGAACTCGACCGAATATTTTCAATCAACGTTAAAGGCGCTTATGCCGCGATAAAAGCGACGTTACCTAGCATGAAAGCCCAACAACAAGGCGCAATTGTAATTGTTGCCTCAGATCAAGCGTTGGTCGCTAAAGGCAATTCTTTTGCTTACAACCTCAGTAAGCACGCGCTCGCATCAATCGCAAAAACGACCGCAATTGATTACGCGAGTTTTAATATTCGCGCTAACGCAGTGTGTCCTGGCACCATAGAAACCCCGCTTTATCATCAAGCCATCAACAACTATTGCGAAAGATCAGGGGCTGATCATGCCCAGGTTCACCTTGAAGAAGCAGCATTACAGCCATTAGGGCGCTTAGGTCAGCCTGAAGACGTCGCCCAGCTGGTGTATTTTTTAGCCAGCGAGCAAGCGAGTTTTATTACCGGCAGTTTGCAGGTGATTGACGGCGGCTATACGGCGCAATAATCTTAATGAAAATAATCGATCCACATTTGCATTTTTTCGACCTGACCAAGGGCCAGTACCAGTGGTTAAAACCTGATGCGGCACCCTTTTGGCCTGACAAAGCCAAGATTGCGCGTAATTTTTCACACAAAGACCTTCTGTTGCCGCCCGATATCGAACTTGTCGGTTTTGTCCACATTGAAGCAGGCTTTAACAACCAACAACCCTGGCAAGAAATTGCTTGGTTAGAGCAAAGTAACGCCTTGCCATTTAAAAGCATCGCTAGTATTGATTTAACTGTTAGTCAGGATGATTTTAATCAAACCTTAAACCAACTTTGCCAATATTCATCAGTGGTTGGCGTGCGCCATATCCTCGACGATGAGGCAAGCGTTTTGCTAACTAACCAGCGAGTGTTAGCTAATTTAGCACAACTGCCCTCTCACAATTTATTGTTCGAAGCGCAGCTGCAAGGCAGTGATAACTCCGGCATGCGCGCGCTAACACAACTAGCTCGGCATTTGCCTAACTTGGCTATCGTGCTTAATCATGGCGGATTTTGCCCTAACACTGGCCAACTTCAACAGCAATGGCAACGTAACATTGCTGAGCTAGCTGCTTGTTCCAATGTCTATGTCAAAGCGTCGGGCTGGGAAATGGTCAGCCGCCAATATAATCAGCAAGATTTAATAAAGACAATAGCGTGGTTGCTACATTGCTTTGACCAAACAAAAGTGATGTTAGCAAGTAACTTTCCACTGTGCTTATTAAGTGATAGTTATGCTAATTTATGGCAAAGTTACGCCAAACTTGAACTATCTGCGGCAATGTTAGAAAGGTTAATGCTGACTAATAGCTTGGCGGTTTATCGTTTTGAACTCGATTGATACATTAGTATTGATACTTTGATATTAGAGTGAAGCTTTAATACCAATTCCGTTAAATTAGTGGCCAATTTATTTACGAGGGAAAACGGATGAGAACAAGGCATTTATTTACGTCTGTAGTCATTCTACAGAGAAAATAAATAACGCGGTTATCATTTGTTTTAACCGTTAAGAATGATCTGTTAATTATCGGAATTGGTATAAGCACTTGGCGGCACGACAAAGCAGCGACTAAACCAAAAACGGCAGATAAACCAGTTTATCTGCCGTTGGGTAATTAAATAATAACTTACCTATTTACCTATTTACCTATTTTATTACAATCCGCGGTGAACGCATCACAATTTCGTCATTTAGCTCAATGCCGATGCCGGGCGCTTCAGACACTTCGAAAAAGCCATTTTTAGGCTGTGGATCTTGCAAACATAACTCACGGTTCCATGACTTGATCGCATAAGTATGGTGCTCGTGAATTAGAAAGTTCGGAATAGCGGTTTCTAAATGTAGTGAAGCGGCTGTTGCCACTGGGCCACCACAAACGTGTGCTTGAATTCTAATATCGAAAATATCTGCATAATCACAAACTTTCTTGGTTTCAGTAAAACCACCACACAGGCCAATATCTGGCTGTAATACATCAATGCTCTGATCTTCAAGGTATGGACGCACGCCCCAACGGTTATACAAACGTTCGCCACCGGCAATCGGTACTTTGACTTTGTCAGCGACTTTACGGTGCAACGAGTGGTTAAGGTAATTTACTGGCTCTTCGTAATACATACAGTCGAATTCTTCGGCTATTTCGCCCAATTGAATCGCCGTTGTCACGCCCGGTAAACTATGACATTCAAAAATGATATCCACTTCATCACCAACCGCTTCACGAATTGCCTGCATCCGGGCACGATAAAGCTTCATTTCGCGACGAGAAATTATTTTAGTTCGCTCGTAATAGGTATTGCCGTCTTTGTCATACATGATCGGGTCTACCTTAACCGCATCATAACCCTCTGCTACCGCTTTTAAGGCAGCTTCCGCATATTGCTCGGGTTGCGACAATGCTTTGAACTCGCTGTCCCAGTCAAACTGTAATTGCGACGCATAGGTGCGTAGTTTCGCGTTAACTTTGCCGCCAAGCAGTTGGTAAACAGGCACATTCAGCGCCTTGCCTTTGATATCCCACAACGCGGTATCAATTGCACTCATTGCAGCATAAACGACCGGTCCACCACCTAAGCCCCAAAAGCTTTCACGCAACATCCGCGCCCACAACATCTCCGTTTGAAATGGGTCATGACCAATCAAAAACGCTTCAGCCATTTCTTTAACCATGTGGGCTGCCGCGCTATGACCTAAATCATAAGCAAGCCCCGCTTCGCCAACACCGCTAATACCTTCATCGGTGTGAATACGAACAAACACCGGATTCCAGCCAGCGCGATCTGGACATTCGATATCAAAAACTTCTATCGAGGTGACTTTCATTGTAATTTCTCCATGTTTCCCCTAATTAATAAAACTAGGGTCTAATTTATATACTTTACGTAACATTGCAGGCCAAGCCAATTGGCCACCAGTTGAGCCGGTATGCACTACTTTGGCCTGAGCATAAATATTGTCTAAGATTGGTTGCGGCACCAATTTGGCTGCTTGGCCCGCGCCTTGAATCAAAAGCTGAATTTCGCAGGCGCGTTGCAAATCATACATCCGCATAAAAGCATCGCCCACGGTTGGCCCAACAGTTAAACCGCCGTGATTAACCAATAATAAATGGTTATTGATGCCTAAATCGGTCTGCAATCGGATCCGCTCTTCATCATTAACCGCCAAGCCTTCATATTCGTGATAACCCAATGAAGATAGCGAAAACATTGAATACTGGCTATAAGGTAACAAACCTTGTGTTTGCGTTGCGACCGCAATGGTTTCTTTGGTGTGCAGATGAATCACACAATGGGCATCATTACGTGCCTGATGTACCGCGCTATGGATCGTAAAACCAGCCGGATTTATCTTAAAAGGCGTGTCGTCTAAAATGTTGCCCATTAAATCGACTTTAACCAGATTAGAGGCTGTTATTTCGTCGAATGCCAGCCCGAATGCATTAACCAAGTAATGATCGGTGCCCGGAACGCGGGCCGACAAATGGGTATAAATAAGATCATCCCAGCCAAAGTGGCACACTAAACGATAACACGCCGCTAAGTCGATTCGGATCTGCCACTCGGATTCGCTGACCTTAGTTTTAAGGTCTAATTGTGGTAGCTGATGCACAGCAACCCCCTTATAAATAATAAAATGATATTAGCTTTAGCTGATTAACTACAAAAATATCACAAACGGCTTGATTTTAAAGTGTAACAAGGCAGCAATCACTAAATAAATCGCTATATCACATAGCTAAACAGCGTAAGCAGCGGCTGTTTTTTTCAATTTATCCTGATTAAAAAAAGTAAATTACTGTTGTAACAGTATAAAACTGATTTAGATCATTGAATGTCGGCTTTGTGAAATGCCTAACAACTGTCATTGATCAACATCAATATCCTGATGGCCAATGCCATTATGCTAGGGCCAACTCAAATCAATTACCACAGCAATTACTCAAGGACATTCGATGCGTTTCAATAAATCAATCGCCCCAATAGCGGCATCAGTATTATTAGCGACTGTTGCCAGTGCACCCGTCTTAGCCAACCAAGCCGGTGACATTATCGTTCGCGCTGGTATTACCAGCGTGGCTCCAGACAGCAATGATTCAACTATTTATGCCACCGCCGACAACCTCACTGTGCATTTAGATACCCAAGCCAATGGCGCATCTGCAATCACAGCATCGGTTGAAAACGATAGCCAACTTGGTTTGAACTTAGTTTATTTTTTTAGTGAAAAAGTAGCCGTTGAATTACTTGCTGCAACACCATTTAGTCACGACATTAGTGTGAACACAGGTACTAGTTTAGGCACTATCAACTTAGGTAGCACCAAGCACCTTCCACCAACGGTTAGTGTGCTTTATTACCCTAATGAGCCAACATCTAAATGGCAACCATATCTTGGTTTAGGGGTTAACTACACCGTATTTTTTGAGGAAGAATTTAACCCCGCACTGACTAGCGCGACATCTCCAGCCATTGCCGGATTAAACGGAGCTGATGCTACTGTTGGTGCTATCGAGCTAAGTGACTTAAAACTTAAAAATTCATGGGGTTTAAGTGCCCAAGTTGGCCTTGATTACCACCTTGATAATAACTGGTTAGTTAACGCCTCAGCGCGCTACATTGATATCGATACCACTGGCACATTTAGCGCTGTCGGCGGCGCGGTATCTGGCAAGGTTGATGTTGATATTGACCCGTGGGTTTACACCCTAAGCATTGGTTATATTTTCTAAACAAGGCACTAAAAATATTATTCGTGATAAAGCGCCTAATCGGCGCTTTTTTATTTCTGTTACGGCCATTAGAGCGTTACAATAGCGCTAACTTTTTTTAGGCCAGCAATTAGTCACCCAATGAATACATTATTTGAAGTTAATAGACTTGAGTTAACCCTTGAGCGCTTTCCATGCTCTAACGATGAAAACCTGCAAGCATGGGACAGTGCAGATCAATATATTCTCGAACATATTGAACAGCTTGAGTCGGCACCGACTAATATTCTTATTATCAATGATAGCTTTGGCGCGTTAGTCTGTGGCTTGGCTCAATACCAAATCACGGCTCAGTCCGACTCTTATATAGCCAAAGAGGCCTATCATTTTAACCTTGAGCGAAATAATCTCAGCCCGCAGTATTCACATATTAGCGAATTAAATCAAGTTGATAGCGTGCCCGATGTCGTGGTGATAAAATTGCCAAAAAGCAATACCATGTTAACGGAGCAATTACGCCAACTGGCCAATATCATCGGCCCTTCAACGGTTGTTATTGCCGCGGCTAAAGCCAAAGACATTCATAGTTCAACGCTAAATTTGTTTGAAAAACATCTTGGTGCAACAACGACCTCGTTAGCCAAAAAGAAAGCGCGTCTGATATTTTGTCAGCCTGATGCAGCAAAGCTTAATCAAGGTCAAACGACTGAAGTAAAAACATGGACAATTAGCGATCCTGAATTAACTATCAGTAACTTACCTGGAGTGTTCGCGAATTCAGCGCTGGATATCGGCGCACGTTTACTGCTCGATAATATCCCTCAAAATATCGGCACAGCAACGGTCATTGATCTCGGTTGTGGCAACGGTGTGTTAGGTTTAGCGGCAGCAGCGCTCAATCCTCAAGCTGAGGTTACCTTTAGCGATGAATCATTTATGGCTGTTGAAAGCTCACGTTTAAATGTTGAGCAAAATATCGACAACCCACAGCGTTGTAATTTTATGTGGAATGATTGCTTAAGTGATGTCGAATTTGACTCAGCAGATTGGATTATTTGTAACCCGCCGTTTCATCAGCAACAAACCATTACCGATCATATCGCTTGGCAAATGTTTAAAGATGCCTACCGGGTCTTAAAACGTGGTGGTAAATTAAGAATTGTCGGTAATCGACACCTTGGTTACCATATTAAATTACAGCGAATTTTTGATAATTGCATCACAGTGGCATCTAACGGTAAATTCGTTATATTAGAAGCAACCCGACGTTAACCCGACAAGGAAATAAATATGCAACGGCTGATTGTTCTTTCTCTGATCCTTTTAGTGAGCGCTTGCGCCAAACCACCAACAACCATGGTGGTAGCTCCAAGTTTCGTGCCAACACAACAGCCGAGCCAAGACCGCGGTCCGCTTGATTTACAAGTTATCGATAACCGCGGCTATCGGCATGTATTGCACTTAACAGGCAGTAACGAGCCACAAAACTTAATTAATGCCAGTCAACAGCCCCAAGCTTTGGTTAACGATTCGTTCGAGCAACAGCTCAAGCAGCAAGGCTTTTGGTTCTCGCCAACGGCGAATAACAACATCACGGTTAATATTGAACAGATGCTCATTTCATTAAGCCAGCATAGTTTTAAATATACCAGCACCAGTAACATCGTGCTTAGTGTCGATATTTCCAATGGCGAGCAAACGTTAAATAAACAGTATAAAGCGTCAGGGCAATCTCATGGCCCCTTCACCGCTGATATAGCGGTATTGGAACGAATATTTAATCAACAACTGAGTAAGTTGATTCTTGAGATAACCCGAGACCCACAAATACAGCAGTATTTAACCCACTAATTTAGGCTATAACAGTTGCTGGTCAAATAAATCACGCTTAGGTGTTCATGACTCGCTTGGTGACAACATATAGCCTTGTCACCGACTACGGCTTTGATCACCGGCCGTGATACTCCATGGCAGTCTCCCCAATGGCAGTACTTTTGTTGTTGATAACATGCCATCTTTGTAACAAGAAATTAGAGCTAAATAGAATTACGATGCGCTTATAGCTGCTGTTTCTATATGACTTGCCCCCTGTTACTTTCACGCCAATAAACAGCGAAATAATAATTTAAACCACAACTCTCGTGGCTAAGGCTATACTGTACACAATAGCGTAGTTGCTAGGATTGTTCAGAGGGAAAAATACCAAAAAGTTGACTCAATTTTAAATTGACATTGAGGCACTCGCAGCCCGCTATAAACAATAGTCGACTTGAAAATGGTATCAATAGTGCTCTAGTATTAACAGAAAAAACAGGAGATATACCACCTTGAGTATTTATATCATGACGGCAGAGACTTTTATTAAACAAAAGGCAAAACCCTTGGTGTTTTATGTCAACCAATTATTGGCCCATGCGATCCCCTTTAGCGAAGTCAGACTAATGGTCTGGGATATCCTTGAAGAGTGGAATAAACTTGATATTGATGATTCAACGCCAAGTGATTATGAACTGGTATTTTGGAATGTACTGTATTTATTACAGTGCTGGCCTGAAGAAGAAGAATACAGCCACGGCAATACTTTTATTGCCACCTTAAATAAATGCTGTAGTTTTTTAACCAACCCAAACCAAGAGGTTCCTATCGGCTGTCTCGGTGTCAGGCCTTAGGTTTGAACCTAATTTAACGATGTTGCGACATTACTGCCTATATGGGGTAGTTGCATTCAAATTAAAAGATTAGCAACCAGCAGCTAGTTCACTTTGTTTAACGTCGTGCCATAGGCGAATCGAATAAATACCGACATCTCCGGGATCGCTAACGCAACAAAAAACATTCCTCTCAATGACAACGCAACAATAAAACCGATAGCTCGTCGCTCAAAAATCCAGATAGCGTTAAGTATTGTTGCTGGTATAGTGATGAGCTGCTGTATATTGATTCAGATATACGTGCGGCTATATTTTTCTTTGGTGTCTAATTTTGAATTAATTTAGCTTGTCTATCGACACCAGTTTACTGAGAATAATTACTAATAGCACAGCTGGAATACCCATGCAGGCGGTTAGGTAAAAAAAATGTTGATAACCTAACTCTGTTGACATGGCCCCGGAATAACCTGCCAACAACTTTGGAAATAAAGTCATCAGTGAGCTAAAGATAGCGTATTGCATTGCCGTAAAAGAAACGCTGGTTAAGCTTGAAAGGTAAGCAACAAAGGCCGCAGTGGCAATACCGCCACTGATGTTATCAGCGGTGATGGTCATTAATAGTATAGAGCCACTTTTATCTAAATCGACCATAAGTGCAAATAAGATATTAGTAGCAGCAGATAGAATAGCACCCGTTAACAGTGCCTTATAAACGCCGAATCGGATAGCAATAATCCCTCCTAAAAAACCACCAGCAATCGTCGCGATTAAACCATAGGTTTTTGAATACGTCGCTATCTCAATTTTACTAAAACCTAAATCAGAATAAAAGAGATTAGCTATTACTCCCATCACAATATCAGATACTCGATAGAGACCTATTAACAGAATAACCAGGATTGCTTTTTTCCCATATTTGACAAAAAAGTCTTTAATGGGATTAACATAACCTTCTATTAACAAGGACTTAGGAACTTTTTTTAAATAAATTAATAACCAAGCACTAAGCGCTGCAAAGCCAATGCTAAGCCACAGTTTTCCACTTGCCGCAACGAAGCCTGCCATCTGTTTGTTACGGGTTATATCCGTTAATATCCAAGCCTTAAGCTCGTTAAAAAACGGCCCAAAAATAGTAAAAGCCGTAATGAAAACGCCAACACAAATAACAAAACAAAGTAAGAATTTTAGTACATTGTTGCTGTCGTCAAAAATTTGATTAGTTGCTCTGTAGCTATCGGGTTCGCTGATGAAGAAAGTTGTGGCGACACCAACCAACATAGCGATGGCCATACAGACATAGGCGGCGGTCCAAGCATGAGGCGTGTAAACATCGTCATAACCAAGCCAACCGGCGATATACAGTGCTCCGGCGCCAGCGGCGATCATGCCGATTCGATACCCAGAAATATAGGCACTAGATAACATCGATTGCATATCGCCTTTCGCCGATTCGATGCGATAGGCGTCAATGACAATGTCTTGGGTAGCCGAGGAAAAACCCAGCATCACAGCAGCGATTGCTGTGACCGTTAAAGAGCTGGTGGGCTCGGAAAATGCCATCGTCAAAATGGAAATAATAATGGCAATTTGGCTTAATAGTATCCATGCCCGGCGTCGACCTAGCGCGGCGGTTAATTTGGGGATTTTCAAATTATCAACCAGTGGCGCCCAAATAAACTTAAATGAGTAACCCAGTGCAGCCCAGCTAAACATCGTGATGGTACTGCGTGACACTTCAGCATCTTTAAGCCACAAAGAAAGACTGCTAAATATCAATAGAATCGGCAAACCCGCTGAAAAACCAAGGAATAACATAACCAATACTTTGCGGTGAAAAATCAATGAGATTGTTTCACTCCAATTACGGTTTATTTGAGTCTTAGACATTGAATAACAGCCATTTACTATCAATTTAATTGGAAAGTGTAAAAGTAATCGAATGCATGAGTCAATACAAGTAATTATACCAATTACATTAAATTTATGATCTTGTTGTGTATCGGGGTAATTAATTCAAATGATGACCTAATTAAGCGCCTGAAGTGGTCATTAAGAACATGATGATGTGAAGGTTCGAGTATTAGTGTCAGCCCTACATAGATTAATAATACTGCCCCATTCAGGTAACCTCATTCGATGCGGTTTACAATGAGTTCGTCAGCTGATTTTTGCATACTTAACCAGCCCTCCCCCCAAGATAATCACACTAATAAAGCCGTGAGATCAACAGGAAATAACCATAAAATCAATTACGTACCTAACTTTAATCATTTATATTAATAAGATACTACCGCATTTCATTGGGATGCTATTAACGTAATACAAAGTAAGGTTTCTTTACATGATAAAAATTGATAAAAAAAGCTACTAATCACTGTGGTAGCGGGTTTAACTTTAGGTGGTTGTACAAACAGATTGGCTGATGTTACTTACATATCAACAAAAGCAATTAATCAAGCGCAACTCGCTTCCGCCACGACTGACAATGTCAGAGTAAAGGGTGAAGATATTAAGGAAGCCATCGATAACGCGATAGAAAATAAACCATGCGGCATAGCCCTAAAAGACGCACCCCTTACTAGTTACTCATGGTATATCCCATACCTCTACGGTCAAAATACATTAATTGCTGAAGGTAAAGTGTTAGAAGATATTGATTGTTTAGCTCAACTAAACTAGCCCAACAGCAAGACTCTAAAGGGGTCGTATTATAATCCCTTTAGAATTTTCATTTAGACCGATGAAAAAGACAATTAGTCTCTAAAGTTATCGAACTGAAACGGTTGCTCATGATCACTTTCGCGAACCAAAGTCATTACGGCTTGTAAGTCATCGCGCTTTTTGCCAGTAATTCGAATTTTGTCACCTTGAATCGCCGCTTGAACCTTAATTTTGCTGCTTTTAATTTCTTTAACCAGCTTTTTGGCGATTAAGTCTTCAAGGCCTTGCTTGAATTTAACGTTGCTTGAGAACGTTTTCCCGGTGTGTTGTGGCTTTTCATCAACTTCCATTGCTTTAGTGTCAACTTTGCGTTTCACCAGGTTACTGCGAAGAATGTCGAGCATTTGATTAATTTGAAAGTCGTCTTCTGCTTTTAGTACAACTTGCTCACCATTTAAAGCAAAGCTTGCTTCTTTACCTCTAAAGTCAAAACGGGTGGCTAATTCACGGGTTGAGTTTTCAACCGCATTACGAACTTCAGTCAGTTCAATTTCAGAGACAATATCAAAAGAAGGCATATCTATAATTCCAAATAAAATTTGTTCGATATTAGCAAATTTTACCCTTGATACCAACGCTGCCAGATTAAATAACCTCAATTGACTGCTTCCAAAGGCTATTACGTTAATTAATAATAACTTAAATCTTTAACTATAAAGTGGCCATGTTAAAGTTAAGCCAAAAGTACCTAACTTGTTATTCGCTGGCGCGACCCGTCAAACTTTTGTTTATTCACCAGCGCTAAAATTGCTAGCGCTTAGTTTCGAGAATGTAATCATGGCAACAAACTTTCCAGTTTCACGGCTAAAAAAAATCTTTGGCTTATTGTTTTTACTCGCATTAGTTTTTTGCAGTTATTTGTTTTTTAGTCAACAAGATGTACCGACGGATATCGCCCATAGTGATAAATATGGCCATATCATCGTATTTTTTGGCTTATCACTATTATTGTATAACAGCGCAGCGATCAGTCGATGGGCTCAAATGGCGATATTAACCAGCTACGGAGTCGCGGTCGAAGTGATCCAAAGCTATATTCCCTATCGCTCGGGCGGTATCGATGACGTCATTGCCGATGTTATTGGTATTTTGCTATTTTATGTTGGCGCATACTTAGTCCAGCATAAGCTTGGAGGGAATAAGTTTGGCGGCAAGAAGCTTAGAGGCACCAACAAGCATGATTAAGCATGTAACCATCATCGGCCATGGGGCTATCGGGTCGTTATGGGCTTATTACTTAAATAAATCAGGGTTACAGGTCTCTGTGGTCGGGCGCTCAGCAAACAGCCCAAAGATTAGTCTTAAGGTCGAGCTGCCCAACTTAACACATGATGTGGTGACGCTTGATTATTACCAACAGCAATTGCCACCACGCTATGATTTGGTCTTAGTAACCACCAAAGCTTATCAAGTGCCAGCAGCGCTGTCGCCGTTTTTAGCCCAACTGGCGACAACGCCAATCGTGTTATTGCATAACGGCATGGGCAGTGTCGAGCGCTTAACTTTAGCGCCAAGCCAGTCGATAATGTTAGCAACCACTAGCCATGGTGCCTTTAAGGCAGATCCAACCACATTATGCCATACCGGGTTAGGCGAAACTTTTATCGGCCGTTACCAAGGGATTTCGACCGCGCAAACACAAGCCATCGCAACATTGCTTGACCGGGCGTTGCCTAAGGTCAGCTATTGTCAGGATATTAAACGCGCCTTGTGGCAGAAATTAGCGATAAACTGCGCGATTAATCCGTTAACCGCGATTGAACAATGTCGCAATGGCCAACTAAGTGAAGCGCGCTTTCAAGCAAGCATCGATCAGGTGTGTCATGAAGTTAGCTTGTTAACTGCCAAGCTTAATATTGATTTGAACTATCAAGAAATTCGTCAATCGGTCAATCAAGTGATTGCAAAAACCGCGAACAACTTTTCGTCGATGCAGCAAGATATTGAGCATAATAGAGTCAGTGAGATTGATTTCATTTCTGGCTATGTCGTAAGCCAAGGGCAGAGTTTAGGTATTGAAACACCTAAAAACAAAGCGTTGTGGCAGGCGGTAAAACAATTAGAATTAAGCTCAGGATAGAGTTTATAGATAGCTTTTATAATTAGTATTTTTAGTTAGCGCTCACTTTCACGTTGAGCGCTAACTAGAACAATGCTAAATCTTATTTACGATAAACTTTAATGTTGCTAAAGCCTTGATCGATTAAGAATAACGCTTGTAGTTTACTCATCACACCGCGATCACAATAAAACAGGTATTGCTTAGTTTGATCTAAATCGCCGAATTTAGTCGCCAGCTTATAAAACGGCATATGAATAACCTCAACACCGTCAACCTCAAGTGGATTCATGTCTTCTTCGTCAGGCGAACGAATATCGAGCAAAATATCATCGCTTGAGAAACCGTTAACAGTTTCGACTTCAGCAACTGTTTCTTGAGTCTCGGTCGCAATATCTCGAATATCCATCATCACAGAATCTTCCAGTGCTTTTTCTAACACTGCAAAGTCAAACTTTTCTTCTTCCGCTTCGATTTTAGACATTACCGCTTTAACGGTTGGCTTGTTTGAAATAACCCCACAGTATTCAGGCATCACCTCAGCAAATTGCTTGGTGCCAATTTTTGCCGAGATATCGATAATATCTTGCTTATCATAAGCAACCAACGGACGCATAATCAACATATCAACCGTTTTGTCGATAATGCTTAAGTTGGTCAGGGTTTGGCTTGATACCTGCCCTAAGGCCTCACCCGTAACCAGTGCTTGTACTTTCATCCGCTTAGCTACGCGCTCAGCAGCACGCATCATCATACGTTTAAGTACAACACCCATTTGGCTATTATCAACTTTCTCTAAAATTTCACCAACGACCCCTTCAAAAGGTACGGTGATAAATTTAACTTTATGTGATGCACTAAAACGATCCCACAAGTAGTATGAAACCTGCTTAACCCCAATTTCATGTGCTGCGCCACCAAGATTAAAGAAACAGTAATGCGTTCGTGCGCCCTTTTTAATCATCATGTAGCTCGACACACCAGAGTCAAAACCACCAGACATCAGAGATAACACGTCTTCTTGGGCCGGCAGAGGGAAGCCGCCAAGGCCAGCGAAACGATTGGCAATGATATAAAGCTTATCGTTACGAATTTCAAGCTGAACCGTGTGATCAGGCTTAGTTAGCTTTACGCCATTTGACGGGTAATGCTGATTTAAACCGCCACCAACATAACGCTCAACGTCGTTCGAGGTAAAGTCATGATTGCCACCACGCTTAACTCGAACACAGAAGGTTTTTCCTTCAATCGAAGCGCCAACAATTGGGGCAACTGTTTCGTAGATATTATGAACATCAGTAAATTCATGTTCAGTCACTTCTAGGATATGGCCGATACCAGGAATACACTGCATCGCGTCAATTAATCGAGCGCGATTCTCAAACGAGTCATTTTTAGTGGTTACTTCAATTTTATCCCAATCTAAATAAACCGTTGCTGTCTCGTCAAAACGACGTAATACATTACGCATATTCTGCTGCAACAACTTGCAAAATCGCTTACGGACCGATTTACTCTTAATCGTAATTTCAGGATAATATTTAATGATAAACTTCATGGTAACTCGCTCGAAAATAATTAAGCGCGTAGTATACCCAAAGCGATAAGGGATAAGAAGAGTCCGAGCTCAATTTGTGAACTCGAACACCCGTTGCAGTCTTTAACAACCATTAGAGTTAATTACTCTTTAGGCTCGATTAAATCGAATGGTTTAGCCTCTTTGGCCTTGCCTTGCATGATCGAAATTTCAACCCGGCGATTACGACGTTGCGATTGCTTGTCCTTACCCGCTCCTAATGGCACGGTGTCTGCCAGACCAACCACTTTAAGTCTAAGCGGGTTAAAGTTTTTAACTTTGACCAGTTCATGTGCGACTGATACCGCACGTTGACTCGATAAATCCCAATTTGACTTATACAGTTCAGAATATATTTTTTCACTGTCGGTATGGCCCGATACGGTAATTTCACCGGGGATATCGGCAAGCAACTCGCCGACCCGGATCACCACAGGTTTAAAGCGCGGCTGCAAATTAGACGAGCCCGATGGAAATGAGCCTTTTTCTCTAATCCGAATAATTATTTGCTGGCCCAGTGATTCAACTTCAATGGCGCCGTCTTCGATTTCTTCTTGCAACTTAGCCGCGATCTTTTTAAGTTCTTCGTTGGTGTTTTCTTGCGCCGCTTTGGCTTCCGCCTCCGATTGGCTTTGTGCCGCCGCATTAGCACCACGCTGATCGCCACGCTGTAGCTCTTTACCGCCAGAATTTTGATCTTCACCGGCTTGAAAGTCTAATTCACGCTGAGTAATTTCTGCCGTTTGCTGGTTTATAATCTCGATCGGAGTTGGATCAGGTCGCCCGGGTCGAAACTCTTGGGCAATCACACTGGTTCCTTTAGGAATGTCTTTAACTTCAATTTTATTCTGAACACCAAAGGCATATTTCATTGAACCAGCAATCTGTTTAAATTTCAGCACATCCATTTCTGACATCGCCAACAGCAACACGAAAAAGCACATTAGCAATGACATTAAGTCAGCAAAGGTGCCCATCCATGCAGGCAAGCCTTCAGGTGGACAGTCGGGACATTTAGGGCATTCTTCAGCCATTTAATTACACTCCCACATCATATGATAACCTTAACCGTTTCAACTTAATCGTCAGCAACAGGACGTTTACCTTCAGCCAAATAGTTTTGCAACATGCCTTCAATAACCCGCGGATTTTGGCCATCTTGAATGGCTAATACCGAATCTAAAATTAATGTTTGATTCAATGCTTCTTCAACCGCGCGTAACTCCAATTTAGCACTGACTGGCAACGCAAATAGGTTTGCTAGCATTGCACCATACATCGTCGTTAACAAAGCTACCGCCATCGCCGGCCCAATAGATTTTGGATCATCCATGTTTTGCAGCATAGCTACCAGGCCAACCAAGGTACCAATCATGCCCATTGCAGGTCCAACGTCACCTAACGACTTAAAGATGCCAGCGCCTAATTTATGTCGATCTAACGTCAAGTCGATATCTTTGCCCAAAGTCGCGCGGACCACATCAGCTTCATGGCCATCGACTAACATATCAATGCCTTTTTGCATGAACGCGCTAGGAATTTCGGCTTCTTCAAGCGCTAAAAAACCACCTTTTCGAGCCGAATCAGCGAGTTCAACCGCTTTAGCGATTAAGTCTTGTGGATCATCAAGCTTAAGCATAAAGGCTTTGCCAGCAATTTTACCGGCCCCGACAAACTGACCCATGCTGTACATCATCATGACCACGAACGGCGAGCCACAAAATACAATCAAGACAGAGGGCACATCGATAAACATCGAAATTGGTCCACCCTGAGTCATCGCCATTATGATCATGCCGAAGGAACCAATCATGCCTATTAGCGTCGCTAAATCCACAGCCAAACCCCTATTGAATTACTTGTAGTTACAGTTAAATTATTTACAATAAGACATAAAGTTATCATCTTTAATCGTAAAAGAATCTTTTATTATCGTCTTATCGGAATAATCTAACAATAGTTTAATTATTTTAATAAATTTTATCCGGATCGGTGATTTTATTGACCCGCTAGTTTAACTGGGCTAAGGTTGCGCGAATTAGTAAAAATGAGAATCAAGATGACAGCCACTCAAAAAAAACAACCCAGCTTTGAATCGACCCTTGGCAGCTTAGAAGCCATTGTTGAGCAATTAGAACAAGGTGATCTTGAATTAGATCAAGCCTTAGCTCAATTTGAACAAGGCATAGGTTTGGCACGTCTTGGTCAACAAAAGCTGCAACAAGCCCAGCAAAAAGTAGATATTTTAATGGCCAACGACAACGATGGTCAGCTGCAATCTTATCAGCAGCAGGATAACTAGTGGATTTAACTCAGTTATCAAGCCACCAACAACGCGTTAATGCCTTTTTAACCAAACAACTAGCCCAACATAGTATTAACGATCAAAAGTTACTGCAAGCCATGGAATATGGCTTATTGCTTGGTGGGAAACGGATCAGACCTTTTTTGGTCTATGCGACAGGTAAAATGCTTGGCGTTGAACTCGCACAACTTGATCATGCGGCCGGCAGTATTGAAGCGATTCATGCTTACTCATTAATTCACGATGATTTACCCGCGATGGATGATGACGCGCTGCGCCGTGGTCAGCCAACTTGTCATATTCAATTTGACGAGGCAACGGCAATTTTAGCCGGAGACGCGTTGCAATCATTTGCCTTTGACTTGTTATGCCACGCCGAGCTCGAGCCTCAGCAACAGATAAAACTGGTCAAAGTGCTAGCTAACGCCAGTGGCTATCATGGGATGTGCGGCGGCCAAGCCTTAGACATTTCAGCAACCAACAAACAAGTTACATTAGCGCAATTAGAGCAAATACATCAACATAAAACGGGTGCATTATTGCAAGCTGCCGTTGAGATGGCTTGTATTATCGCTAATGTCAGCCCAGCAGAGCGAAGATTATTGCAACAGTTTTCGAGCGCCATCGGCTTAGCTTTCCAAGTTCAAGATGATATTCTTGATGTCATTGGCGATACCCAAACGCTAGGTAAACCGCAAGGGTCGGACATCGAGGCCAATAAAAGTACCTATCCAGCGTTACTCGGCCTTGAGCAGGCGCAAGCCAAAGCACAACAATTAATTGATCAAGCCCTTCACGCATTAGACGCTTTGCCCTACAATAGCGACCTATTAAAGGATTTTTCGCGCTTTATTATCACGCGAAACCAATAACAATAAATCATAAGAGTTATATGAGCGTTAATATCTCACAATACCCATTACTTGCCTTAGCAAATACACCGGAAGAGTTACGGCAGTTGCCTAGCGCTAACTTACCGCAATTGTGCGATCAGTTACGTGAGTTCTTGCTAAATTCCGTCAGTCAATCGAGCGGTCACCTCGCATCAGGGCTAGGTACTGTAGAATTAACCGTGGCTTTGCATTATGTCTATAATACGCCGTTTGATCGCGTTATTTGGGATGTTGGCCATCAAGCTTACCCACATAAAATCTTAACCAATCGACGCGACCAAATGCACAGTATTCGTCAAAAAGACGGCCTGCACCCTTTTCCCAATCGCAATGAAAGTGAATACGATGCTTTTACGGTAGGCCACTCAGGCACGTCGATTAGTGCAGCATTAGGCATGGCTATCGCCGCTGACAAAGAGCAAAAAGATCGTAAAGTTGTTGCCGTGATTGGTGACGGTGCGATCACCGGCGGCATGGCTTTTGAAGCAATGAACCATGCCGGTTCACTCGATAAAGACATGTTAATTATCTTAAATGATAACGAGATGTCGATTTCTGAAAACGTCGGCGCATTAAACAATCACTTAGCCAAACTGCTAACGGGTACCCTTTATACCTCGATTCGTGAAGGCGGTAAGAAACTGCTTTCTGGCGTGCCAACAATAAAAGAACTGGCTCGACGCTCTGAAGAGCACATCAAAGGCATGGTCGTGCCAGGCACCTTGTTTGAAGAGTTTGGTTTTAATTACATCGGCCCAATCGATGGTCATGATGTTAATGGTATTATTAGTACCTTAAGCAATATGCGCAACCTTAAGGGACCGCAAATTCTTCACGTCATGACCAAAAAAGGCAAGGGTTATCATCCGGCCGAGCAAGATCCTATTGGTTACCATGGTGTGCCTAAATTTGATCCGCTGACCACGTCACTGCCATCGACCAAAGGGGCGACTACGTTCTCTGAAATATTTGGTCAATGGTTATGCGATACCGCCGCAATTGATCAACAATTAATGGCGATAACCCCTGCGATGCGTGAAGGCTCGGGCATGGTTAATTTTTCACAGCTGTACCCAAAGCAGTATTTTGATGCCGCGATTGCTGAACAGCATGCGGTGACTTTAGGCGCAGGCATGGCGTGTGACGGCTTAAAACCAGTGGTCGCAATTTACTCAACCTTTTTACAACGTGCTTATGATCAGCTAATTCACGATGTTGCCATTCCCAAGCTTGATGTTTTATTTGCGATTGACCGTGGTGGTTTAGTCGGTGCCGATGGCGAGACTCACCAAGGGGCATTTGACTTAAGTTTCCTCAATTGCATTCCCAACATGGTGATTATGGCGCCGTCAGACGAAAATGAATGTCGTCAAATGTTAACAACTGGCTATCAATACTCGGGTCCTGCTGCTGTGCGTTATCCGCGTGGTGCTGGTTGTGGCGCAGCGATAAGCGAAAAAATGGCGCCATTAGCGATTGGCAAGGCGCAAACTAAGCGCCAAGCGAATAAAGCGCAAGATGGTAATAAAGTGGCGATCTTAAGCTTTGGCACCCTGTTGCCACAAGCACTTGAAGCAGCAGAGCAATTAGACGCTACCGTAATCGACATGCGCTTTATAAAGCCGTTAGATCAGCAAATGGTCAGCCAGATAGCTGCCAGTCACGATATTCTGGTCACCCTAGAAGAAAATGCAATTATCGGCGGTGCAGGCAGCACTGTTAGCCAGTATTTAATGAATAAGCGGATCACAGTGCCAGTACTTAATATTGGTTTGCCGGATAGTTTCGTTAGCCAAGGCACCCAACAACAACAGCAACAAGCACTGGGCTTGGACAGCGTCGGCATTTTGGGCCAAATCAACGACTTTATAGCCTTAGCGCCTTAATAACCTAAGCATCGGTTAACTAAACGCCTTTAGCCATTGCTTGTTTTGACCAAAAAAAGCCCTGATATTAATATCAGGGCTTTTTTGTGACCAGTATTTAACTTAGATGAGACTAAGTCGCTGGTGTTTGCTGCTCTTCGCTATTCGCTTTAGCTTCAGCGGCTTCTAGTTCAGCCCGCTCAGCTTTGCTGATATAACGCGGTTTATTATTATGCTGTAATTTAGAGTTCATCTTTTTTATTTTTTTGTTCAAAATAGCATTAATCTTTCTTTTTCGGTTCATGAGATCACCTGACTAAAAATTATTGGCGCAATTGTAGCGACTGCGCCAATAAACGCAAATCAAATTCGCTTTTATGTGACAGCTAACGAGTAACGCTTGCTCGCTGCTGCCACTAGTGACAACCACTCACTTAGTGATAAATAAACATCAATTCTTGTCATGTCCTGCTCAACAAAAAGCCCGCCACCGCATTCAATATGCAGTGACGGGCTTAGCTCAAAGCTAACAATCTTAGCTGTGAGTAATAATCAGTTGGATTACGGTAAGCGAATACCTTCTTTGCTCAATATAATCTGACCTGACTTATAAAGTGCGCCAATCGATTGCTTAAACTTCTTTTTGCTGACGCCAAATAAACGCGTAATTATTTCTGGAGAGCTTTTATCGCTAACATGGCTAACACCATTGTTTTGCTTTAAGAAAATAATAATTTTATTGCCCAGTTCATCGTTCTTTGTGTAACCTGGCTTTTCTAACAACAAATCGATCTTGCCATCTTCACGCACTCGATTGATGTAACCTGACATTTTTTGGCCAATACGCAATTCTTTAAACACTTCATTACGGTACAACACCCCCCAATGCAGTGAATTAATTGCTGCTTTGTAACCAATATCGGTATGGTCACAAATCACTAAATTAACCTTCTGTTGCTCTTCATAGTGACTCGGCTCACGATCAAGGCGCTTATCGAGCTTCGATGACGCAACAATGCGGCCACTAACGTCGATATAAATTAGCACTAAGTATTTATTGCCTTCAAGCATCGGGATAGCTTGCTCAGAAAACGGCACTAATAAATCTTTCTCAAGTCCCCAATCTAAAAAAGCGCCCACGGGCGTTAAAGCCACCACTTTCAGGCTGGTGATTTCACCGACCTGAGCCAGTGGTGTAACCGTTGTAGCAATAAGACGATCATCAGAGTCTTTATACAAAAACGCATCAACGATATCGCCAGCAGCATGTAACTGCTCAGTGGAGTTGTGAGGTAATAATATTTCACCCAAGTCGCCGCCATCAAGGTAATAACCAAAATCAACGTCTTTAACTACTTCTAACCGATTGAACTTACCCAGTTCAACCAAACCTCTTAAACGACTCATCTTAAGCGTTCCCAAATTGCTGAGTTAAATAATTATTAATGTCTGATGATTCATATAACCATTGAACATTTCCATTTTCAGACTCAATTCTTAAACAAGGTACTTTATGACGGCCACCAAGGTTTGTTAGATCAACCTTATCTTGTCCCTCAATTTTCGCATCACGTAGTTCAACGTTAAGCGACAATCGCTTCATTTGGCGTCTAACTTTGACACAAAATGGACAAGCGGCAAATTGATACAACTTCAATTTAACGGTCTGCTGATCAACCTGCTGCTGCTGCTCAGCAGCGCGCTTTACACCACGAGGCGTAAAAATAAAATTTAATAACAAAATGATCCGACCGACAATCCAGCGAACAATAACCATGGTAAACCTCACAATCTAAAATTTGCGCGATCCTATCATAAATTTGGCCCAAGCTCAGGAAAAATTATAACCTTTGTTGAACCTGTTGCTCGATTTGTGATGCAAGTTTAACCGTTAATTTGTAGAGTGAGTTTACCGCGGCGCTATAGCCATCATTGACTTGGTCTTGTTGCCAGTTAAAATCTTGTTGCTCAACTAGCTTATCTTGCTGAAATAATTGGTATTTACCCGTAAAAACAGCAGTACCACCTTCGGTCGGGTAAAACTGTTCAACTAATAACTTAAGGCGAAAGCATCGCTTAAGGCAATTAGTCATTAAGTGCGACTGTGCCCTGAATTGTTGCTGTGATTGGTTGAGCTGATTGACCAAGGTCCTTGCAATTGCTTGATCTAACGGCTCTGCCCACAATTGGTATTTAGTGACATATAATTGCCCAGACTGGCGCTCGAGCAACAAATTAGGTCGTTTAAGATAGTCAACTAACCTTATCGGCTCAATAAGTAGCGTTGCGCTGGTCAGTTCAACCTGCTGCGTGACTGGTGGCGGTGACAACTGATAAAAAGTCAGCGCTGGTTTCACTGAACTGCAACCAGCACCAAGCAGCGTTAACAAGCTAATCAATAGAAACTTAATCTTCATTATTGCGTCCTTTTGGCTCAGGATCTGCATCGGCTTGAGCTTCAAAAATTAAGGCATTGGGTTGGTTGCTCAGCGATTTAACCAGCGGGGCAACCTCTCGTAAAAACAGCTGTAACTGCTCCATTGTTTGCCCCATCTCACTATAAATTGGTGAGTCTTCACTATAGCCTTCAAGCACGATACCAAGCTGTTTTAGTGTACTATTAACCGTTTCAGGTAACGCCTGGGTTTGCTCACTGGCCAGTAATGTTTTTAACGCTTTAATCGTGCGCTCTAGTTCAATCATTGTGACATTGGTACTACTGAGCATGGTATTAATTTTATCAATCGTGATATCAATAGGTAATTGCTCAAATTTATCCAAAATTGCAAAAACTTTCTGCTCAATTTGAGCCAAAGAGCCTGAAATACTCGGAATAACAGACTGTGAGTCATATTGTCCCAGTACCGATTGCTTATCGACCGGATAAAAATCAAAATCAACAAATAAACTGCCCATGATCAAGCTAGCCGTTTTTAAGCTTGCTTTTAAGCCCTGCCCGATCCAATGGTCAACTTGCCCAGACATCGCCTCAACCGACTTAGTGTCGTTAGCCAAACCAATGCGAGCAGGCTCAAGCCTAATTAACACCGGGATTCGTCGTTCGGTGTTATCGATCGAACTTTGCTGATTAAGCGCCAAAGAAACTCGCACCACAGTACCAATCCGAATGCCGCGATATTCAACCGGTGCGCCAGCACTTAAGCCACGAACCGAGTCTTCAAACAGCACCACAAATTCTTTAAATTGATAATTACGTTGCTCATAAACACTGATTTTGTCAGGGTACAGATAAAAAACTTTACCCGCTTCAACCGATTGGCCTAAAGGTAAATCGTCTGGCACATCAAAGGTGACGCCACCACTAATTAATGACTCTAGCGAACTTAAATTGACTTTAACACCTGAAGTCGACGCCTCAACACTAACGCCACTGCTATTCCAGAAATAGGTATTTTCAGTCACCAAGCTGCTATAAGGCGCACGAATAAACACCTGATAATTAACAATGCGTTTTTCAATGTCGAAGTCTGACTGTTCAATTCTGCCAACCTCAAAACCGCGATAAGTGACGGGGTCACCAACCGATAATGATTTACCTTTAACCCCTTCTAGCGCAACTCGAATGCCCGGCACTCCAAGCGGAGTCACAGGCTCTTGCGCCAACCCTGCATAACGCTCGGTATATTCGGTGCCGGTGCCGGGGACAAACTCAATATATGACCCTGACATCAAGGTGCTTAACCCAGATATTCCGCCGCTACCAATGCGCGGTTTAACCACCCAGAACAATGACTGATTATTAAGTAACGATTGTGATTGCGGATTTAACCTTGCCTCAACCACCACCCCGTCCCGGTTTGGATTCAAACGAACCGATGTCACCACCCCCATATCGACATTAAGGGTTTTTACCCGAGTTTTACCGGCTTCTAACCCTTCGGCATCAGCAAATTCAATCGTCACCAATGGCCCGCGATTAAAATGGTTATCTGCGACCATCCAAATACCAATCGCCAAGGCAATAAGTGGGATAAGCCACACTTTTGAAATACGATAGTGATCCGATATTTTCGCTTGTACTTGAGGTTGTGACGAAGGCACTGCCATTAAAGATCCTTGTTGTGTTGCTGTGGTAAATTTTTCGATGTTACGAGTCGATCCCATAATAATCTGGGGTCAAACATTTCGGCAGCAACAATGGTTAAAATGACCATCATCGCAAAGGTGACCGCCGCGATACCAGGTTGCACGTTTAATAAGGTGCCAAGCTGAATAAGTGCCACCAGCACCGCGACCACAAAAACATCAACCATCGACCAACGACCAATAAACTCAGTGGTTCGGTACAGCACAGATAACTCTTTCGCACTCATAGGTGAGCCAAATTTTGTGCAATAGCATAACCAAAATAAAATAATAAACTTAACGATAGGCACTAATACACTGGCGACAAATACCACCACGGCAATAGGATAAGAGCCCATTTCCCATAATACAATAATTCCACCAATAATGGTCGTCGCTTCCACCACGCCAAGCTGCTCAGAGGTCATAATAGGAAATATGTTAGCCGGAATATAAAACAATAAGGCGGTGATTAAAAAAGCGAGCGTTTTTTGAATGCTATGTGGTGTTCTTAAATTAAGTGCCCCGTGGCAGCGTGGGCAGTGACCAAGCTGATAAGGTGATAACTTTCCACAACTGTGACAATTTGCCAAGCCAATAGCCGCAGCGGAGCCTGGAGAGTATGGGCTCACTAAATTTTTTTTATCATTCATCCTGTTTTTTCACCAGATCCAACCAATGCCAAAACTGATATTTGTCAATATAAGTAAGTACTTTAGCATAACAAAGACAAAATAATAAATAGGACCAAAATGATAGGCCCAGACCAATTTCCGCGATGGTGATTAGTTTAATTAAACTGACGAGCACCCCAACAAAAAATACTTCAGCCATCGCCCAAGGTAATAACCCAAAAATTAAACGTACTAACGACGATGAAAAAATTCGACTGCCGACTAAACGTAACGATAATAAATAGCAAATAATAACGCTTAATATAAGCGCCGGAAACAACACAATAAAAAAGAAAACCACCAAGGCTAATAACTTATAATAACCCACATAAAGCTCAGTCGCTGCTTGCCATAATGAAATTTCCATCATATTGCCACTCAGAGAAAAACTCATAAAGGGGAAATAATTAGCGAGCAACAATAAAATCAAGCCAGTCAATGAATAAGACAGTAAATGGCCAATCGCATTGTCTTTAACCCGAAATAACTTATGTCCGCACCGAGGACACAGCGCGCACTGACCCGGAACGAGTTCGGGCGTTGGCAGCACCAAATCACATAAGCCGCAGGCGATTGGTTTATTCAAGATAACGTTCTCATAAAAATCATCGATGATAGTAGTAATAGTAACAACTTATCAGCGGCAATAACATGAAATATCAAATGCTCGCTCACCAGCACACCTACAGTTAACCTCACCGACCGAAATGACTAAAAAACCTGCAAACAAACAAATAACCATTAAAAAAATGGCATAAGTAGAAATTATTTATTGACAATCAAGTCCGAAACTGGCAATTATTAATTCAAGGAAAACGATACGGGAGACAGGTTTTATTATTCTTTTACATTCACAAAGAGAGATAAAATTATATGTATAAAATCAACATTAGTGGTCAACATGTTAATGTTTCTGATGAAATGAAAGATTATGTCACAGAAGCTATTCAAGGTTTAGAACGTTTTAGCGATCGCATTACCAGTGTCAATGTCAATTTCACTACTGAAAAACACGATACCCATTTGATTGTCGCCGAAGCCCAAATTCATATTCCCGGCAGCGATATTTTTGCCACCGCAACCGCTGACCGTCATATTAAAAATGCGATGACGAGCCTGATTAGCAAGCTTGAAAATCAGTTAAGAAAGCATAAAAGTAAAACGCTCGACAAGAGTCATACCGCAGATAAAGTGTCAGCTGAAACGACTCATGAACGTGAACTGCAAGATGAGTTTAACGCCCTCGCCGATCGTGGCGCACTAGAAGTTTAATTTCTGTGACTGGGATTGGTTATTATAATCAATCCCGTAAATCACAGCTAAATCATAGTTAGCACATACCTAGATTACACCTAAGCTATACCTCAGCTATCATCATGCCAACGAACGTATTTTTCACTGCTGCCAAAACTAGTTAAAAACTAATCCAAGCCACCAATAACGGCCATTTGATACTGCATCATCAGTTGATTCACTTTTAAGCCGTTACGCGAGCCAATAAACTTAAGACCATTGTCACTGTGTTGCGCCAAAATTAAGTATTCACTATTAATACTAAACTGCTGCTGTAACGGGTCAAAACGCCACGCCATTGAATGAAGCCAAAGTTTGCTGCATTGTTCAACCCAATCTCCTTCGACATAAGGGTTTGAATTACCCTTTATATCTTCAAGACGTTTAAACACCAAGCTGGTCCAAGTGCAAATTTCGCCCTGACATAAGTCACCATAGAAACTAAATAACCGACCACGAAAAACATAATCCGCTTCAAACATCGCCGCGACAAACTGGCTATCTTGTTGCTGCTCATTTAACGGTTCAATATTAGTTGAACAAAACTGCGCTGCTACCGCAAATGGCGACATCACCAAGCCAATAACAAGCCATTGCCTTACTTTCATTGCATCTCTTGCACTGATTGATAATAAATCAAGATTATAATACTAATGCCCTTTTTGTCCTACGCCATTGTTAACAATATTCATCCCACACTATCATTGTCAACAATCGCGTCTAATACCAAAAGTGTAGACGCAAACAATTAACTAGTAAAAACAATAAGATACAAACAAAATAACAGTCATTCATTATGCTCCCACTCTTTCCCCTAAGTTGCATTGTTGACAACCCACCACTTGTAAGCGTAAATTACTCATAACTTGTACAACAATTGCTAACTAAAAATAATGACTATCGCGACGCTTAAGACCAAAAATAAAGTCAGCCAAACCTTGGCCGAACTCGTATTAACAAAAATTCAAACCGCGATCATCAAAGGTGAGATCCCCCACGGCACCAAAATTAACGAACAAGAACTAGCCGCGACCTATGGCATCAGCAGAGGCCCATTACGCGAAGCGATTAGCCGACTTGAGTCACAAAAGTTAATTGAACGGATCCCGCATGTCGGTGCTCGGGTTGTGTCGCTTGATATCAATGAATTAGTTGACTTATTTAAGGTGCGTGAGGTGCTCGAGGGCATGGCAGCGCGTCTTGCTGCAGAGCATATGAACGCTGACGAAATAAATGAATTAGTCAAACTGCTTGAGCAGCATGAACAATCAGAACAATTGCAACAAGGGGAAAGCTACTATCAGCACGAGGGCGATTTAGATTTCCACTACCTAATTATTATGGGCAGTCGCAACAAAACCTTAATTAATACATTAACTGTCGATCTCTATCATATTATTCGGATGTACCGCTTTCAATGTAGTGCTGAAACAACTCGCCCGCGCAAAGCATTTAGTGAACACCGACGTATTATTGAGGCCATTCAAGCGCGTGATGGCGAATTAGCCGAACTGTTAATGAAACGTCATGTCAGTGGCGCCCGAATAAATACCGAACAACGATTAACTGCCATGTGCAGTCTCAGCTCTTAACCGCTAACCAATTTTGAGGATTATTTATGACGACCCAGCTATCTCCTGGCGCTAAGTTTCGCCAAGCATTAGTAGCAAACCAGCCACTACAAATTGTCGGTGCCATTAATGCCTATAGTGCGATGATGGCCAAGCAAATTGGTCATCAGGCAATTTATTTATCTGGCGGCGGTGTAGCGAATGCTTCTTACGGCTTGCCTGATTTAGGCATGACCTCGCTTAACGATGTGTTGGTTGATGTTCAGCGCATAACAGCCGCTTGTGACTTACCACTGCTGGTCGATATAGATACTGGCTGGGGCGGCGCGTTTAATATTGCGAAAACAATCCGAGATATGGAAAAAGCAGGTGCCGCTGCGGTGCACATGGAAGATCAAGTGGCGCAAAAGCGTTGTGGCCACCGCCCAAATAAAGAAATTGTTTCAACCGCCGAAATGGTTGACCGAATAAAAGCGGCTGTCGATGCCCGGATTGATCCAGACTTTTTTATTATGGCGCGAACAGACTCTTTTGCCCAAGAAGGATTAGAAGCAGCTATTGAGCGCGCAAAAGCTTATGTCGCCGCCGGCGCTGACGGTATTTTTGCCGAAGCGGTCAAAACTCAAGCACATTACCGCGCCTTCGCCGAAGCGCTAGACGTGCCAATTTTAGCCAACATCACCGAATTTGGTCAAACTGAACTGTGGAACAAAGAGCAGTTAGGTCAATGGGGCTGCGCAATGGTGCTGTATCCATTATCTGCATTTCGGGCGATGAACAAAGCCGCTGAAAATGTCTATCAAAACATCTTACAAGATGGCGACCAAAAAGCAGTGGTCGACACCATGCAGACCCGAATGGATTTATACGACTACTTGGGTTATCACGAATACGAACAAAAGCTAGATACGTTGTTTTCACAAGGTAAAAATTTATAAGCAATAAAGGAAATTGCTCGGGCATGTGGTTTAAACCGAGCTTTTTTTATAAAAATAATAGCAAAAATAAAAGTGAGGAATTAGTCATGGCAGAGCAAAAAATTGGTGGTGCTGGTTTACGTGGGCAAAGCGCTGGTGAAACATCACTGTGCACCGTCGGCAAGTCAGGTTCAGGGTTAACTTATTGTGGTTATGATGTCAGTGATTTAGCCGATAATGCAACGTTTGAAGAAGTAGCTTACTTATTGTTTAACGGCGAGTTACCCAACCTTGAACAGCTAGCGGCTTACAAAGCGCAGCTTAAAGACATGCGTGATTTACCGCAAGCCCTCAAAGAAGTGCTGCAACGCATACCAAAAGACGCTCACCCGATGGATGTCATGCGCACTGGCTGCTCATTTTTGGGCAACCTTGAGCCTGAACACGACTTTAGCCAGCAACAATCCGCATCTAATCGCTTGCTAGCCGCATTTCCAGCCATTATGTGTTATTGGTATAAGTTTTCTCACGACGGTATTGAGATCAACTGTAACACTGATCAAGATTCATTAGGTGGCCACTTTCTTTATCTGCTAAATGGTACGCAGCCAAGTGAAATGCATCGCCGCGTAATGGATGTATCATTAATTTTATATGCCGAGCATGAATTTAATGCCTCAACCTTTACAGCGCGTGTTTGTGCCTCGACCTTATCCGACATGTTCTCATGTATCACTGGCGCTATCGGTACCCTGCGCGGCCCATTGCATGGCGGCGCTAACGAAGCTGCGATGGATATGATCCAAAGCTTTTCTTCACCAGCAGATGCCAAGATTAAAATGGCTGGCATGTTAGCCCGCAAAGAAAAAATCATGGGCTTTGGTCATGCAATCTACCGCACCAGCGATCCTCGTAATGTCATTATCAAAAAATGGTCACAAAAGCTGGCGGCAGAAAATGGCGATACGGCGTTATATGACATATCAGTGGCCTGTGAAGAATTTATGTGGGACACCAAGAAACTGTTCTGTAATGCAGATTTTTTCCATGCGTCAACCTACAACTACATGGGCATTCCAACCAAGTTATTTACGCCAATTTTTGTTTGTTCACGCCTAACAGGTTGGGCTGCACACGTGATGGAACAGCGCTCAAACAACCGTATCATCCGCCCAAGTGCCGATTATACAGGTAGCGAGCCACGTACAGTAACGCCAATTAGCGAACGCTAATTATAGAGTAGGCATTAATATAACGAGGGAGCTTATCCTGTTTGGAGCAAACCTTATTTTCATGGATGAAAATCGGAGCTTACAGGGACGTATTTACGCGGTTTTGCGGAAAATAGGGTGAGCTTCCTTACGCCGACTCCAACTAAATATTCAATGGGTAGAGCTATGAACACCAATTACCGTAAACCGCTAGCGGGCACCACACTAGACTATTTTGATACGCGCGCTGCGATTGAAGACATTCAAGCCGGCAGCTACGCCAAACTTCCTTATACCTCTCGAGTATTAGCCGAACAACTCGTTCGACGCTGTGACCCCGAAATGTTAACGCCCTCTTTAAAACAACTTATTGAGCGTAAACAAGACTTAGACTTTCCTTGGTATCCCGCACGAGTTGTCTGTCATGACATTCTAGGGCAAACCGCTTTAGTTGATCTGGCAGGACTGCGTGACGCAATTAGCGAGCAAGGCGGCGATCCAGCAAAAGTTAATCCAGTCGTACCCACCCAACTTATTATCGATCACAGTCTTGCTGTCGAACACGGCGGTGATGACAGCGAAGCCTTTGGCAAAAATCGCGCCATTGAAGAGCGCCGTAACGAAGACCGATTCCACTTTATTAATTGGTGTCAAAAAGCGTTCGACAACATCGATGTAATCCCGGCTGGCAACGGCATAATGCATCAAATAAACCTTGAAAAAATGTCACCGGTTATTCAAGCGCGCGACGGCATTGCCTTTCCTGATACCTGTGTTGGTACTGATTCACATACACCACACGTTGACGCGCTTGGCGTTATCGCCTTGGGCGTTGGTGGCCTTGAAGCCGAAACTGTGATGTTAGGGCGGCCATCAATGATGCGTTTGCCAAATATCGTCGGCGTAAAATTAACCGGCGAGCGCCAACCGGGCATTACCGCTACCGATCTGGTATTAGCCATTACTGAATTTTTGCGTAATGCCAAGGTAGTTTCAGCCTATCTTGAGTTCTTTGGTGAAGGTGTGACCAACCTAACGATTGGTGATCGTGCAACCATCTCGAATATGACCCCAGAATACGGCGCCAGTGCGGGCATGTTCTATATTGATCGTCAAACCATAGACTACCTAACAATCACCGGTCGTGAGCCAGCACAAATAGCCTTGGTTGAAAACTACGCCAAAGTAACGGGCTTATGGGCAGATACCCTGACCGAGGTTGAATATGAACGCGTACTAACCTTTGATTTATCATCAGTAGGTCGTAACATGGCTGGGCCGTCAAACCCACATCGCCGCTTGCCAACATCAGACTTAGCTCAGCGTGGCATTGCCAAACAATGGACCGAGGTTGAGGGTGAAATGCCCGATGGCGCTGTCATTATTGCTGCGATCACCAGCTGTACTAATACCTCAAACCCACGCAATGTCGTCGCCGCGGGTTTAGTTGCGCGTAATGCCAACAAGCTTGGTTTAACTCGTAAACCTTGGGTTAAATCGTCATTCGCTCCCGGATCTAAGGTGGCGCAGCTCTACCTTGAAGACTCAAAATTGTTGCCAGAGTTAGAGCAACTTGGTTTTGGTATCGTCGGTTTTGCATGTACTACCTGTAATGGCATGAGCGGCGCGCTCGATCCGAAAATTCAACAAGAAATTCTCGATCGCGATCTTTATTCAACCGCCGTATTATCAGGCAACCGTAATTTTGATGGCCGTATTCATCCCCATGCAAAGCAAGCATTCCTTGCGTCGCCGCCATTAGTCGTTGCTTATGCTATTGCTGGCACCATCCGCTTTGACATTGAAAAGGATGTCTTAGGCCAAGATCAACACGGCAACGACATTACCCTAAAAGATATTTGGCCAAGTGATCAAGAAATTGATGCGATTGTCGCGGCCAGTGTTAAGCCTGAACAATTTAAGGCAATTTATGAGCCGATGTTTAACGTAAAAGTAGCAATGGGCGAGCAAATTAATCCGCTTTATAATTGGCGCGAGATGAGCACATACATTCGCCGCCCTCCTTATTGGGAAGGTGCGTTAGCGGGTGAGCGTACCATGAAAGGTATGCGTCCACTGGCGGTGTTGGGAGACAACATCACCACCGATCATTTGTCGCCATCAAACGCGATTCAGCTAGCGAGTGCTGCAGGAGCTTATCTGGATAAAATGGGCTTGCCTGAAGTTGATTTTAATTCTTATGCAACCCATCGTGGCGATCACTTAACCACCCAACGAGCGACGTTTGCTAACCCCAAACTGCTTAACGAAATGTGTCGTGATGATCTGGGCGAAATAAAACAAGGTTCACTTGCGCGGATCGAGCCACAAGGCAAAGAGTCACGCATGTGGGAAGCAATTGAAACCTACATGGCGCGCAAGCAGCCACTAATTATCGTTGCCGGCGCCGATTACGGTCAAGGCTCATCTCGTGACTGGGCGGCAAAAGGCGTGCGCTTAGCCGGAGTTGAAGTAATTTTAGCCGAAGGTTTTGAGCGTATACACCGGACTAACTTGGTTGGCATGGGCGTATTACCGCTTGAATTTATTAATGGTGATAGCCGTAAAACCTACCATATTGATGGCAGTGAAACCTATGATGTGATTGGCACGCCAGCACCGGGTAATCAGCTAACGGTAATGATGACTCGCGCCAATGGCGAAACGGTTGAAATTGGCGCTAAATGTCGTCTTGATACCGCTGAAGAGATTTCTGTTTACGGTGCTGGCGGTGTTTTACAACGCTTTGCTCAGGATTTTTTAGAATCTAATCAATAGATCATCAGCTCATTTAGATGCGCTATGAATAGTGCGTTTAAATGAGTTTGAACTTAGTTATTGATAATACAACTAGGTTCAAACTGTATAAAAGGATTAATAGATGGCTCATCTACCACAGATTAAAATCCCAGCGACTTACATGCGTGGCGGGACCAGTAAAGGTGTATTCTTTAATTTAACCGACCTACCACCAGCAGCGCAGGTCGCAGGTGCGGCCCGTGATGCTATATTACTGCGGGTAATCGGCAGCCCAGATCCTTATGGTAAACAAACCGATGGCATGGGCGGCGCAACCTCAAGTACCAGCAAAACCGTTATTTTATCCAGCAGCTCGGTGCCAGATCATGATGTTGATTATTTATTTGGCCAAGTTGCTATCGATCGCGCCTTTGTAGATTGGAGCGGTAACTGTGGCAATTTAAGCGCGGCCGTTGGCTCATTTGCGATTAACAGTGGTTTAGTTGATGCCAAGCGCATACCACAAAACGGTGTCTGCACGGTCAGAATTTGGCAGGCTAACATTCGCAAAACGATTATCGCCCACGTACCAATAAGCAACGGTGAAGTGCAAGAAACCGGTGACTTTGAACTCGATGGGGTAACATTTCCGGCTGCTGAAATTCCGGTTGAATTTATCGACCCCGCCGACGGTGATGGCGCGATGTTCCCAACCGGAAACTTAGTTGATGATCTTGATGTACCGGGTATTGGTAACTTTAAAGCCACGCTAATTAATGCCGGCATTCCTACTATCTTCTTAAATGCTGCCGAGTTAGGTTACAACGGCGCAGAATTACAAGAAGTGATTAATAGCGATGCAACGGCACTCGCCAAATTTGAAACCATTCGTGCTGTTGGCGCGGTTAAAATGGGCCTAATTAAAGATGTAAGCGAAGCGGCTAACCGTCAGCACACCCCAAAAGTAGCCTTTGTTGGCGCCCCAATCGATTATGTATCGTCCAGTGGTAAAGCGATTGCGGCTGGTGATTTTGATTTAAACGTGCGGGCATTATCAATGGGTAAACTTCATCATGCCATGATGGGCACCGCTGCGGTCGCTATTGGCACGGCAGCAGCAATTCCCGGTACGCTGGTTAATTTAGCTGCTGGTGGTGGCTCACACAACAGCATCAACTTTGGTCACCCGTCTGGCACCTTAACCGTTGGCGCACAGGCGAGTGAAGTAAATGGTCAATGGGTGGTTAATAAAGCAATAATGAGCCGCAGCGCCCGAATATTAATGGAAGGCTGGGTGAGAATTCCAAACGACGCTACTAAACACTGTTGATTAAATTAGCAATGACACTGATAATAGTTCACTAAATGGGCTATTAAAGGTGGCTAATGGACAACTTACACCATGGCAAGAACCAAAGTAGTGTTCTTGCTTCTTTACCGATCAAAACAGTTTGGTATCTGTTTTATATCGTTTTGATCGTGTTTGTGCCTTTTTCTATCAAAACCATGATCTATGGCCAATATGTATTATTTGTCAGTTTTTGGTTGTTCATCATAACGGCAAGCATTTATCTATTGCATTTAACTCAACGTAAGCTGCCTCCGATATCAGTCTATACACCGTTAATTTTTATGTGTTTTGCCCAATCATTAAGCGTTTATTATATCGGTATTAATGCGAGCTTTTGGGCCTATCCAAGTATTATCACGTTTTTCTTTGTCTTGCCTTCACGTAAGGCCACTGTCTTCTCTTTGTTATTAATAGTCCAGTCTAGTGCCTCATTATTTTATCAGGCTGACATCGGCGCCAGCTCGCGTTTTCTTTTTTCACTACTGATAGTTTTAGTGCTGATTCGTATAATATCTAGCCACATGTTAATGTTAAAAAACGAATTAATAACGCTGTCGACAACCGATCCTTTAACGGGCGCTTTCAATCGACGCCATTTAGATGACAGCTTAAAAAAGCAAGTACTAATCCACAACACAGTCAGCCTGTTGATTATTGATATTGATCATTTTAAGTTAGTCAATGATATCCACGGTCACGACATTGGCGATGATGTCTTAAAAAAACTGGTCGCTAGTTTGCATCATCATTCACGCAAAGGTGATTTGGTTTTTAGGATGGGCGGCGAGGAGTTTGTAATGATATTGCCATACACAAATACGGCACAGGCTACAACCTATGCTGAACATATACGCTCACAATTAGCAAAGTTAATCATTGGTGAAACAAATCAAACCATCACGGTAAGCATTGGTGCAAGTGAACTGGCCGACAAAGACACACCGCAAGTATGGCTGCGTGAAGCAGACCAATGCTTGTATAAAGCAAAATCGCTAGGTCGAGATCAAGTCGTGGTCTCAGCCTAACCTTTCCAATTTAACCTTTACGACTCTACTTTATTGCGACCGTTGTTTTTAGCCAAATAAAGCTTCTCATCAACAATCTTGTACGCTTGCTCAAACGAGGTGTACCCTTGCATTGATACCACCCCAAAACTACAGGTAAAGGCAGGGATCCCGACTAACTCAGCTGTTGTAAGCTCAATGGTTTCACGCAGTTTTTCGGCGGTTATGTTGGCCTTTTCGATATTAGTTTCAACGATTAAGATGAACTCTTCTCCGCCCCATCGAATAAATACATCGTCCTCTCGTATTACCTCTTTAACAATATCAATTAAGGCAACTAATGAGTGATCTCCAACGCCATGGCCATGAACATCGTTGATCTTCTTAAAATTATCAATATCAAACATGATAATCGATAATTCTTTTTGTTGAATAACCATGTGACTGAGTTTATGACTAATTACTGAATCGAAATAATGACGGTTATATATATTAGTTAATTTATCAAAGTGGGCTTTTTTCTCAAGATTGGTATTGGCATCTTTTAATGAGGCAATTTCTGACAAATCGATATCGACACAAAACATTTCAGGATTATCGGTACCTTCACCGAGCATAATATGTGAAGAATAGACGTGAATGGATGTTTGGTCTTGGCGTTTTAATACCAACTCACCTGCGGGTATTATCACGCCGTGAGTAAACCAATCACTGATCGCCTCAATAACCCCCGCATGCATTGGCGCAGGAATAATCAAGTCTTCGAGTTTGTTACCAATAGCTTCGTAATATGAATAGCCATACATTATTTCGCTGGCTTTATTCCAATAAACCAATTCACGATTTTTGTTATAACCTTGTATAGCAACCGAGGGCACGCCATTAATCAGATCAATAAAGTTACGTTGTTCCCCCATGCTCGCAATAGTATGGCTTTTTCCATATCTGATCATGTCAAAGGTAGAATCTATTTTAGCTTGATTCTCGGGAGTTAAGGTATCGCAATCGAGTAAGTGCAAAATGTGATTACATTCAGCAATATGGATTTCTAAATTTTGCTTTAGTAATAACAACTCATTTTCAGTCATTTGTTCGTTAGTCCTTTATCAATACTGCGGCTAAGTTTAGCAGTTCTAACATGAATGAAGGGTTAAACTTTAAAATTGTTGAAAAATCGCCAGTGCTGGCGATTTTTTACAGATAACACACAAGACTCAGGAATGTAATTAGAACACTGATGCAGGACTGGGTTGAGGTTTTAGTTGAGGTTTCGACGCATGAGGCACTAACGTTTCTAATACGCCATCTAGCTGCTCCGACGCTTCAGCAGTTACATATTCAACGATATCATCAGTCAAATTAAGCGCTGCCCAAGCAGAAACATTACGGCTAGTACGGTATGCCAACATCTGGCTATCAGCAGCAATTACACCACCAAAATATTCTCGAGAAATTTCATTCGCCAAATACACTACCGAGGCCTCCGTTTTATAATGGGTGGATTGATTCGGTATATGGTGATGCTCAATGCAATCTTGCAACCACTCAGGCAATTGCCAATGTCGGCACAAAGCAGCCCCAAGTTCTTGGTGGTCAAAACCAAGAATTTTTTTCTCAGCGACGACGACGTCTATTCGGTGTTTTTTAACTAACTCAATAACTTGAACTGCTTTTTGCGGCTTAACATCAAAATATATAAGTTGACCAACGTCATGTAACAAGCCAGCAATAAAGAAACGTTCCGAATTAGCCAAGTAAGCATGCAGGGCAAGCCGACGGGCGACTAATCCGGTAAAAATATTATGGTACCAAAAAACATCCATATCAACCTGACCGTGAGCTAATTGCTCCATCGCCTTGACCACCGATGTGGTTAAAATAAGGTCTTTAAATCCTTGCTGACCAATGATCGAAATAGCATGGTCTAGCCGTTCAATCGTTCGAGGTATATTATAGTAAGCGCTATTAACTAAACGTAACACACTTATTGCCATCGCAGGATCGCAGGCAACCACGTCGGCTAACGCTTTTGAGTCGGTACGCTTTTGTTCTAATAGATCACAGCATTTATGGTAAGCCTGAGGTAATGCAGGCAAACTCGTTAAATCAAGAATAAGGTTATTAAAGTCCATGTTGCCAATGAGGCTCCGGCTAAGATAATTATGGTTTGTTGTTACAAATCAAGGACGATAATAAAAATCATCAGATCTATTGTCAATCACAATAAAGCCTAACGAGCTAATTTATTAGGTTAAATCAGCTAAAAGGCTCAAAATGAACCCAAAAGCTATAATTTTGCTACCGTAACACGAGATTATAAAAAAAAATCAAGTGCACAGGTTAAGGCTGGTGATTAAGGACTAACCGGTTGGTCTAACCGATGGGCGCGCCACTGTGAAACTTGAAATCATCATCGGCACTTGTAATAAGCTGCGCTTCAACTTGGCCAAAGTAGGCAATGCGCGCGCTAATATCTGAACCTGCAATTTTAGTTGCTAGGGTTAAGTAGTCTTGATAATGACGTGCTTCCGAGCGTAATAACGAGACATAAAATTTATTTAAGTCGTCGGCCAAATAAGGGGCTATTTTGGCAAAACGTTCACACGAACGTGCTTCGATATAAGCGCCGATAATTAATTTATCAATTAATGCATCCGGCTCATATGACGTGATATGTCCCATCATGCCTTTCGCATAGCGCCCTGCCTTAATACTTTTAAACGCAAGACCACGCCCTTCCATAATTTGTAACACCTGATAGTAGTGGTGCAACTCTTCTTTGATTAACAACACCATTTTATCGACAAAGTCTTGGCCATAAGCGCAGTCGTCACGCGCTGTAATGGCTTTAGCCATATGTGATTGGCTCGACAATTGAGCCATCGTCCCTTGCTTTCGATAAACATAATCTTCATAAGGCTTAAACCATAACGCTAATGCAGCACTGCTTTCCTTGTCCACAGCATATTTTCGCAAAAGAAACATTGCTGTTTGACCGGCTTTTAGCTCGCACATTAAGTGATCCAACAATAAAATCGGTAAGCTTTCAGGTTGTTTTGCCCGCTCCAGCCAACTGTCGGGGGTTTCGCATTGCAAGAATTTTAGAATAGGTTCTAATAGTTGTTGGTTTGGCATCACAATCTCAAATAATTAACGATAAAAATCACCGCGATCCTATCACGAAAACTATCTAGCTCATCAGTTCTCAGCACAAAATCATCAGCTGTGGCATGGCATAGACCATTTGATTATAAAAAGTCGTAAATAACAGGTGCAAACTTGGCCATTTTTAAGTTTAATAACCGTCTAGACATCTAATAGGGTTTGATTGAATGAAACACGACACGAAAATTGTTAGCGTAGGCCGTAAAAAAGCATGGACCAATGGCGCGGTCAATCCACCGGTACAGCGTGCCTCGACTATAGTGTTCGACACGGTCGCCGAAATGAAACATGCAACGGCCAATCGAGCCGATAAAACCCTATTTTATGGTCGTCGTGGCACCACCACCAGCTTTGCATTTAGCGAAGCGATGAGTGAAATAGAAGGCGGAGCTGGCTGTGCTTTGTATCCGTGTGGTACGGCGGCAATTACGGGTGCGCTACTGTCTTTTTTAAAAACGGGCGATCATCTATTAATGGTCGACACCGCTTACGAACCCACCCGAGATTTTTGTAATAAGATCTTAACCAACATGGGCATTGAAACCACTTATTACGATCCGATGATTGGTGCCGGCATAAAAGATCTGATTAAAGCCAATACCCGGGTATTATTTTTAGAATCACCTGGTTCTAACACCATGGAAGTACAGGACGTACCGACTTTGTCTGCGATTGCACATCAATCAGATATTATTGTAATGCTCGATAATACTTGGGGCGCGGGGGTTAACTTCAAGCCTTTTGATTATGGCGTTGATATTTCAATTCAAGCAGCAACCAAATATATTGTCGGCCATTCCGATGCAATGATAGGCACTGCGGTCGCCAGTGAAAAGTATTGGCCACAGCTGCGTGAACACAGCTATTTGTTGGGCCAATGTGTATCACCTGATGACGCTTACCTTGCTTTACGCGGCCTAAGAACACTAAGCGTGCGGTTAAAGCAACACCAAACCAGCGCGCTAAAAGTCGCGCAATGGTTAAGCGAGCAACCCGAAGTGGAGAAAATACTCCATCCTGCGTTTAGCGACTGTCCTGGCCATCAATTCTTTAAGCGTGACTTTAACGGCTCTAATGGTTTGTTTTCTTTTGTGCTTAACCGTGGCAATGAAGCAGCAATCACTGAACTGCTTGATGGCATGAGCCATTTTAAAATGGGCTTTTCGTGGGGCGGATTCGAGAGTTTAATTCTCAAAGTTAATGGTCTTGAACGCTTACGTACTGCCACGACTTGGCAAGCCGCAGGTCCAGTTATTCGACTGCATATTGGACTTGAGGATGTCGATGACTTAATTAGCGATTTGCGCCAAGGGCTCGATCGTTTAAATACTAAATTAGCGCAATAATAACGCCCTCTGCCGGCGCTATTATTGCGCCGGCTCTGCCAATACCAACTCGTCATATACTAATGCTAGTACTTTAAAAAAATTGAACTTTTGCCATAATAGAACGAACTATGTGACTTTATCATGGTCTTTGTTGTGCCAAATCTTCCTAAATTATTGTGCAACAACATGTTAAGCTCCTAATAACATAAGCATTGGAGAAATATCTTGAAAAAATGGACTGTTCCCGTAGTGATCGCATTGCTTGCTGGTTGCAATCAAAGCCCAACGTCACCGTTAGCTCCAAGCCAACAAAGCACGGTTAAGCACGTTGGTACTCGCCTGATTGAAGTGGTTAAAAGCGATCCTAATAAAACCGTTATTCCTTACCAAAAATATTTGCTAGCCAATGGTTTAACTGTCATTTTACATCAAGATAATTCTGATCCTTTAGTGCAGGTTGACGTTACCTATCACGTTGGTTCGGCCCGAGAAAATATTGGCAAATCCGGGTTTGCCCACTTTTTTGAACACATGATGTTCCAAGGCTCTGATAATGTTGGTGACGAACAGCACTTTAAACTCATTACCGAAGCGGGCGGCACCTTAAATGGTTCAACCAACCGCGACCGAACCAATTATTATCAAACTATCCCAGCTAATCAACTTGAAAAAATACTGTGGTTAGAGTCTGATCGAATGGGATTTTTTATTGATAGCGTCACTCAGAAAAAATTTGAAGTACAACGCGAAACAGTTAAAAACGAGCGAGGTCAACGGGTTGATAACCGACCTTATGGCCGAGTATCAGAACAAATTGCGAGCGCTTTATACCCTTTAAACCACCCTTACTCTTGGCCAGTAATAGGTTTTATCAATGATTTAAACCGGGTTAATGTTAATGACTTAAAAGACTTTTTTCTAAAATGGTATGGTCCAAACAACGCCACAATTACTATCGGTGGTAATATTGATCCAAGCCAAACCTTAAAACTAGTCGAGAAATACTTTGGTTCAATTCCTGCTGCACCAGCAGTAAATCCGCCCGAGAAAGTTGCAGTTACCCTTGATCAAGATCGCTACATTTCGTTGCAGGATCACATTGAACTGCCGATGATTTCGATGACAATGCCTACCGTTTATATTCGGCACGAAGACGAAGCACCCTTAGATGTTTTAGCAGAGATCCTCGGTGGTGGTAAAACGTCGATCTTGTATAAAAACTTGGTTAAATCACAATTTTCAGTATTTGCTGGGGTATCGCATCCCTGCGCTGAACTTGCGTGTACTTTCAATTTTAAAGCATTTTTAAATCCAAAATCGGGTAAAACCTTAAGCGATCTCGAACAAATAATGCGTGCTTCGCTCGACGAGTTTGAGCAGCGTGGGGTTCAAGCAGACGATTTACAAAAAGTACGAGCCAAGATGCAAGCAAGTTTTATTTTTGGCTTGCAAAGTGTTGCAGGCAAGGTCAGTCAACTGGCCGCTAACCAAACTTTTTCTGATAATCCCAATTATATCGAACAAGACCTTAACCGTTATAACTCGGTCACCAAACAAGATGTATTACGCGTATTCAATCGTTATATCAAAAATAAAGCCGCGGTTATTATGAGTGTCGTGCCGATGGGTCAGCCTGATGCGGTAGCTGCTAAAGATAACTTCACTGCGCCAGCACGAGATTTAAGCAACTTAGCATCAGTTGCGCCCGAGCAGCTAAAATTACGCCGGGCTAGCGATAATTTTGACCGAACAGTAATGCCTAGCGCCGGTCGCAGTGTCGGAATTTCCTTGCCGACTATGTGGCAACAACAGCTAGACAATGGCATTAAAGTATTGGCGACTCAAAGTTTAGAAACGCCAACGACCTCGTTGTTAATCAAGATCCCTGCGGGCCATTATTATGAAAACAAAGAGCAAGCGGGAACCGCTTCATTGTTAGCCGCAATGCTCAATCAATCAACCTTGCTTAGATCGAATGAAGCCATGAGCAATGCGCTGCAAAAACTCGGCAGCTCGGTCAGTTTTTCAGCCTCGAACCAATATTTAATGGTTAACATTAACGCGTTAAGCATTAATGTTGACGCGACTTTAACTTTAGTCAAAGAGAAATTACTCCAGCCAGCTTTTCTCGAAACTGAGTTTAACAGACTTAAAAACAATGCTATTCAAGGTATTATCAATAGTAAAAGAGATGCAAGTTATCTCGCCTCGAGCGCGTTTGGTCAATTGCTGCATGCCGACGATATCTCTGCCACACCTATCGGTGGCACGCTAAAAAGCTTAAATGGGTTAACCCTAGCGCAAATAAAGTCTTTTTACCTGCAATTGGTTAAACCCAACGGCAGTCAGATCATCGCCGTATCAAGCATGTCTCATCAGGCACTCAGCAACAGTTTAAATACTCTTAATGATTGGACAGGTCAGGCAACTGAATTAACGTTGGATTTGGCATTATCAACAACCAAAACGGGAGTAATTTATCTCGTTAATAAGCAAGGCGCAGCTCAATCAACCATCCGCATAGGTAAACGCGCACTTACACGTGATATTACTGGTGAATATTACAAGTCTTATTTAATGAACTTTACCCTCGGCGGCGCATTTAATAGTCGCATAAACTTAAATCTGCGCGAAGACAAAGGTTATAGTTACGGGGCGAGCTCTTATTTTAACGGCAATAAATACACCGGGGCTTTCGTTATTGGCACCGAAGTTCGCCGCGATGTTACCGATAAAGCAATCGTTGAAATTGCCAAAGAAGTTAAACGCTACGCCGACAAAGGAATTACGCCTGACGAACTTGCCTTTATGCGCAGTGCAATTAACCAACGTGATGCCCTGCGCTACGAAACCCCAAGCGCTAAGCTGAGCTTTTTAGCCCAAATGTTAGAATACGACTTAAGCCCAACGTTTGTTAAACAGCGTTCAGACATAGTTTCAACCATTAGCGCAGATGAAATTAATGCCTTAGCGAAAAAGCATCTCGATTTTGAACAAATGTTTATGGTGGTAGTGGGTGATGCCCTCACCTTAAAACCACAGCTCGAAGCATTGGGTTATCAAGTAATCGACTACTCGATTTAAAGGCCAATATTGTTGACGAGCTGGCTGTTATTCGCGCTTAGCTCGTCGATATATCCCCCTTATTGTCGCGACAAAGAGCTTACTCGCAGCCAAATTTAATTTATAATCAAATCTATGCCCCGTCACCTAACTCAAACAATATGACAGCTCACTCTGGTTTTTTACTGACTCAACAAGCCATCGATATCAATGGCAAGTCGCAAATATTACTGTGGCTTATTACCGATCACGGTCCGGTTAAGCTGATTATCAATGACCAATCGCCGCTGTTTTTTATTAGTAATGAGCAAGTAGACTTAGCTGTCGAGTTATTAAACCGTCATCGAATTAATCACCACTGTAAATCTCTGGCGTTAACCCGATTTGATTTCAGCCCGATTTCTGGACTCTATTTTAGCAATATAAAAGATGCCCGCTCGGCCAAAAGTGTGTTGCGCCAAGCCGGTCTGGTTATTTATGAAAGCGATATAAGTCTTGACCAGCGCTACTTAATGGAGCGGTTTATTTGTGGCGGCATCGAGTTTAATGCCACGGCACAGCCAAACATTGGTTACACCCAATATCACAACGTCAAGCTACGTCCCAGCGATTACCAGCCACAATTAACCGTACTGTCGCTTGATATTGAATGCTCCCAACATGGCGAACTTTACAGTATTGGTTTTCACCAACGTGATTTTTCACGGGTGCTCATGATTGGCCCCCCGCAAGATGGCCCCTCCTATATCCAGTGGGTAAAGGATGAAAGTGAACTGTTAGAGCAATTAGAAATTACCATCGCTGAAACAGATCCTGATATTATCATTGGCTGGAATGTGATTAATTTTGATTTTAGATTGCTAATTAAGCGCGCCCAATACAATGGCATGAAATTACGACTAGGCCGTGGTCAAGCTTTTGCCCACTGGCGTGATTCACACAACGATAATAACGGCTATATTAACATTGCCGGACGTGTGGTTATCGATGGTATTGATGCCTTAAAAACCGCGACTTATCATTTTGCCAGCTTTAGCCTCGATTTTGTTGGTCATAGTTTATTGGGCCGGGGCAAGCACACCGATGATGTCCATAATCGCATGGCTGAAATAAATCACAATTTCAAACATGACAAACTGGCACTGGCAGCCTATAACTTAGAAGACTGCCGCCTCGTTAGCGATATATTCGAGCACACCCAATTACTTGAGTTTTTAATCTTTAGAACCAAGTTAACAGGTTTACCACTTAACCGTGTGGGAGGCTCAGTCGCCGCTTTTACTAATTTGTATTTACCTAAATTACATCGCGCTGGTTATATTGCCCCGAACCTCCCACCCGACGGCGGTTTAGCCAGCCCCGGTGGTTATGTCATGGATTCACAACCGGGTTTATATCACAACGTTTTGGTGCTCGACTTCAAAAGCCTGTACCCATCAATTATCCGGACCTTTAAAATAGATCCGATGGGGCTTATCGAGGGATTAGCAGCGCCAGAGCATGCTATTGACGGTTTTAAGCAGGCAAAATTTTCACGCGATAAACATTTTTTACCCCAAATCATCACCAACTTATGGCAACAGCGTGATCAGGCCAAACAACAAAAAGATCATCCGAAATCGCAAGCGATAAAAATAATCATGAATTCATTCTATGGCGTGCTAGGTTCTGGTGGCTGCTGTTTTTACGATACCCGACTGGCCAGCTCAATCACGATGCGGGGTCATCAAATAATCCAACAAACAGCCCAATGGATTGAAGAAAAGTTTGACGTAATTTATGGCGATACCGATTCGGTATTTGTACTTATCGGCCCGCAATATAATGCCACACAAGCCAACAAAATAGGTCAGCAACTAGCCGATGACGTTAATCAACGTTGGCAGCAACTTATTGCTCAAGAGCATCAACTAGATTGCCATTTGGAACTGCAATTTGAAACACTGTTTGCGCGATTTTTAATGCCAAAGATCCGCGGCAGCGAAACCGGCAGCAAAAAACGTTACGCGGGTCTGTTAAATAATAATGGTAAGTCCGAGTTAGTCTTTAAAGGCTTGGAAAGCGTGCGCAGTGATTGGACAATATTAGCGCAAGATTTTCAGCAGCAACTTTACCAACTTGTGTTTGATGACCAAGATCCACGACCTTTGGTACTAGATACTTTAGAAAAAACCCAAACAGGCCAATACGATCACAAGTTGGTTTATAGTAAACGGCTTAGGCGCAAACTGTCACATTATGTCAAAAATATTCCGCCGCAAGTTAAAGCGGCGCGCTTAGCAGATGAGCAGAATGAAAAATTAGGTCGCACATTGCAATATCAAAATCATGGCACCATTAATTATGTCATCACGATTAATGGCCCCGAGCCAGTCGAATACGCCACCAGCCCAATTGACTATCAGCATTATATTGATAAGCAATTATTGCCAATTGCCGATGGCATATTACCCTTTGTTGACCTGTCGTTTGATCAAATCACGGCGGCTCAGCTCGGATTATTTTAATCAATAATCATAGAATAAGCTTATTGGTTTAGTCCTTTTCACAATCGGTGCAATTAAATCTATATTAAATAATTTGTTAACTAAAATATGTACTAATATTTTAGTTAACCTGTACTCAGGTTAGTTAACACATTATTCATGCCAAGGGATCTTAATGGCTTGTTTGTCATCATAAGGAATATGAAATATGCCCGTAAAAAAATTGCTCGATTTAGCACTATTGACTAAACAAGAGCCATGAGCAACCCCGATAACAAGTCGCTATCCCAAGCAGTTGCTCACGGCACTAAATGGTATATGGCGATGCGCTGGAGCATTAAAAGCTTAGGCTTCATTAGTTCAGCCGTATTAGCCCGCCTGTTAGTACCGGAAGATTTTGGGTTGGTTGCTACCGTGATGGTCGTACTGGGGTTTGTCTCTTTATTATTTGAATTTGGTGTCAACTGGGCTTTAATTCAAAATAATAAAGCCAGTGATGAGCACTTTAATACAGCTTGGACCATAAGAATAATTCAAGCCATTATTATCGCTGCGTTAATCTCTGTTTTTGCCCCGCAGATAGCCCAAGCCTATGGTGATTCAAGAATAGAAGAGATCTGTTTAATCATCGCGTTGGCTACGTTTATTCAAGGCTTTGAAAATATCGGAACCATCAAGTTCCACAAAGAAATGAATTTTTCCAAAGACTTTTCATACAATGTAACGCCAAAAGTTTTTGGCACGATTATCACGATAGGGCTGGCGTTTTACTATCAGTCTTATTATGCACTGGTGGTTGCAAGCTTGCTCAATAGCCTGATAAAAGTCGTTATTAGCTATTGTATAATTGATTATCGGCCACGACTTACCTTAACTAAGTTTTCCGATATATGGGGTTTTTCGCAATGGATTTTAATCAGAAATATCGCTAATTACATTTCAACTGAAGGCGATATAATTGTATTGTCAGCGCTGGCAACACCGACCAACATCGGCTATTACAAATGGAGCACCGAGCTCTCCTTTATTGCAATATCCGAAGTACAGCTGCCCTTTTCTCGAGCTTTATTACCCGGATTAGCCAAAATAAAAGATAATCATCAACAACTTATTGAAGCTTACCTCAAAGCCCTATCTTTTATGGCCATCATTTCCGTTCCTGTTGCGCTGGGCTTTGGCGCGGTCTCTCATGAACTTATTCCATTGTTTTTAGGTGGTGACAAATGGTTGCCGGTGGTGCCGTTAGTTGAAGCGTTGGTGTTTTTTGCTATGTGTACTGCGCTTTATGGGATTTCAGGCAACTTACTCACTATTAACGGCAATGTTAAATACACTGCCTATATATTCTGGTGCCAAGCTATCATCACGATATTAAGCCTCTACCCTGCTTATTCAGCATTTGGCTTACTAGGCATCGCCTACTCACGAGCGATTATTGGCGTGATAATGTTCTTTTTGGTCTCGAGCCTAGTGACCAGACTTTGCGATGTTAGCTTTAAGCAGATAATTAATGCGATTTGGCGACCCGTTATCTCTGGCCTGTTAATGTATGCAATCGTTATTAATATATCCGATGCTTTTAACCTGAGCACCGGCTTATTACTATTGTTTAAATTGTTGCTCGGCGTTAGCTTGTATAGTCTATTTATTTTAGCTCTTTGGGGTCTTAGCCGTGATAAGCATGCAATCGAAACCAGTTTAATTGAGTCAACACGCCGCTATGTTGCAAATATAAAAGTGCGTAAACAAGTTTAATCTTGCAGCGAACGCGCAGCAAGAACCTAGCACAGGATTGATGAAGATTTTCTTTATGCGTAAGACATTACTAAGCCGCCTAACGGCGGCTTATATCAAAACCTCTATCGCTGCTACTTCTTCTGTGCCATGAGCTCTGCAGGCTCAGCACCATTAGAGGCAAAGTATTCACGCGTTAACTTAAAGACTACCGGACTTAATAAGCCCAGCGCTATCAAGTTAGGTATCGCCATTAACGCATTCATCGTATCGGCAAGTAGCCAAATAAACTCAAGTGAACCGGCCGCGCCAATTGGCACAACCAACACCCAGCAGATACGAAATGGCATAATAGCTTTCACGCCAAATAGATATTGCACACATTTCTCACCGTATAGACTCCAACCTAAAATAGTGGTGAAAGCAAATACTGATAACGCAACAGCAACAATGTAATTACCGCCAGGTATTGCACTAGCAAAAGCGTTCGACGTTAACTCAGCGCCAGTAGCACCTGACGTCCACTCACCGGTCACAATAATCGCAAGACCAGTAATAGAGCAAACAATCAGGGTATCAATGAATGTACCTAACATCGCGACCAAACCCTGAGCAACCGGGTTTTTAGTTTGCGCTGCCGCATGAGCAATGGGTGCACTGCCTAAACCAGCTTCGTTTGAAAACACCCCACGTGCCACACCGAAACGAATAGCAGCCCAAACAGCAGCGCCAGCAAAACCACCTTCAGCGGCAGTTTCGGTAAACGCACTATTGATGATTAACGCAAAGGCGGCTGGTATTTCAGAGATATTAATAATTAAGACAATCGCACCGGCCGCAATATAAAAAGTAGCCATTAGCGGGACTAATTTACCCGCGACATCACCAATGCGCTTAATACCGCCCATTAACACTAACCCAACCAGTACCATCATTACGATCCCCGTGACGAGGGGAGCAACACCAAAGGTTGACTCAATCGCATTAGCGACTGAGTTTGCCTGCACGGTATTACCAATACCAAAACCAGCAATCGCGCCAAAGACCGCAAAAGCGGTGCCTAACCACGCCCACTTACTGCCCAAACCATTTTTGATGTAATACATCGGCCCGCCGACATGATTACCATTAGCATCCACTTCTCGGTACCTTACCGCCAGTACCGCTTCGGCAAATTTAGTGGCCATGCCCAGCAAGGCTGTACACCACATCCAAAATAAAGCACCCGGGCCGCCAAGGAAAATGGCCGTAGCAACCCCTGCGATATTACCGGTACCTATCGTTGCAGACAAAGAGGTCATTAATGCATTAAACGGGCTTATTTCACCAGCCTTTTGCTTATCCTTATCAGGAATTCGTCCTTGCCACAGTAACTTAAAACCTGTGCCAAGCTTTAAAATTGGCATTAAACGCAAGCCAAGGGTTAAAAATAAACCGATACCCAGTATCATCACCAGCATCGGTACTCCCCAAACGATACTATTAATACTCGATATTATATTTGTTAGAAATTCCATACAGTCCTCATTACATTATTATATTTTATTTGAGTTCGGCCTTAACCGAAGAACCATTAATGACGCAAACGGAAACAAAAAACAAAATTAAATCAAATGTTTCCGATAGGAAACAAAATAAGCAAAATTAGTACAAATTTCAACCTTAATTTTCAACAAGAATTAACCAACATAATAAAAGACAGAAAAACACACTAAATAACAATGCGTTAGATCAATATTGGTTTGAGTACTAAAATTTCAACCTAGCCAGCAGCAATAAAGTACTGCTATTAATAAAGCCAGCGATACAATCCGTTTTAAAAACGGTAATACTGGTGATTAATAGCTGTTGCATTATGTAAGTGGTCAATTTAATCTGGGCGCTAAGCATCTTTTTTAGCGTCATTGGAAGCAGAGCAAGCCGCGCAATCAATCTCTGACATCACAATGCTCAGCATCATATTTAAAGTCAGAATGACTTTGAGTGCGATCGATACAATCATTACTAAACAAAGATATACAAAAAACAAATAATGATTGGAAGAAAACAAGAAAGGAAAAGGCTGCTCAATAGAGCGCAGCATGAGGCGCGCTCTTCATATTTATCTTGGCTAACTTTTAGAAGTAACCCATAAGGTGTGGGCGTCTTGCTCGCTTACTGAAACAATCAAATGCCCCATCGTCGCGTCATAATAAACACTGTCTCCCTCTCGCAAGTTAACCGGCTCGTAAAACTCAGTCAGAAACTGAACCTCGCCTTCTAATACCAATAAGAACTCTTCGCCTTGATGACGGATCCATTCGCCAAAGTCATCAAATGAGCGGGCATGAATTCGACTTTTGTAAGGCATCATCTTTTTATGACTAAATTGTGCAGCCAGTAATTCATGCTCATAAGTTGGAGTAAGATGCGGAGTGCCAGCGCCATTTTTGGTAATGTCTTTGCGGCCAGTAGCCTGAACCTGCTTAGGTTTAGTGAAGAGTTGCGGCAGCTCGATATCTAAACCATTAGCCAGCTTTTGCATCACCGAAAAAGTGGGAGAGATCTGCTCATTTTCAATTTTAGAAATAGTCGAGCGCGCCAAACCTGTACGCTTGCTCGCCTCTTCAAGGGTCAATTTATTAGTCGTTCTAATAGCTTTAACATGCTTGCCGATACTAATTTGCTCAACAGGCCGAACCTCTTGCTTACTATTTTCCACCGTCATCGACGGATAAGTATCGGTACTAGGCTGTTCACTCATTTATTCGTTTCCATCAAGCATTTCAATTACTTTAGATTGTTACACATCCAACGAGAGCAAAGAAGCCGTATGTCACTAAACCATTAACATAACGACAGCCCAACAACAACTAACCAGCAATAAGTTTCCTATTGGAAATTTTTGGTTGATCAAGGAAACCAAGGCTGGTATGTTTAAACCATGTTAAATAGACACGGCTGAACTATTGGCCGACATTCAACATCAAACGAGTACCTAATATTTAAATATTTTAGGTATTAATATTCAATACCGTGACTGTTTGATAATGCCACAGTGGAAGGTTTGATAATAATGCCAACGGGATAACCAGCGGTGTAATACCAATAAAAGCTGTTTAGTGGCCCCGAGCAAGGATAATAATAATGAAAAGCACATATACATCGTATGAATTAGAGCACTTTTTTTCGTCGAGCCTAGCGGTAACCGACGGTGCGGTCCAGGCGGCGATCGAACTAGAAAATACTCGCCAAGAGCGTCAAATAGAACTAATTGCATCTGAAAATATTGTCTCTAAAGCGGTGATGGAAACTCAGGGGACCGTATTAACCAATAAATATGCCGAAGGTTATCCTGGGCGTCGTTATTACGGTGGCTGTGAATACGTTGATCTGGTTGAAGAACTCGCCATAGAACGTGCTAAGCAACTGTTTGATGCTCAATTTGTTAATGTTCAACCACATTCCGGTGCTCAGGCCAATGGCGCGGTTATGCTGGCGTTACTGCAACCAGGAGACACTATTCTTGGCATGTCACTTGACGCTGGCGGTCACCTAACGCATGGCGCACGCCCGGCACAATCGGGTAAGTGGTTTAACGCAATTCAATACGGGGTTAAAAAAGACGACCTGCGCGTAGATTATGATCAAGTACTGACCTTGGCTAAAGAGCATCAACCTAAAATAATTATCGCCGGTGGTTCGGCTATTCCGCGCCAAATAGACTTTGCTAAGTTTAGAGCGATTGCCGATGAAGTCGGCGCTTTATTGATGGTCGACATGGCGCACATTGCCGGTTTAGTGGCGACAGGCCATCACCAAAACCCGTTGCCTTATGCTGATATTGTTACGACAACGACCCATAAAACCTTACGTGGCCCTCGTGGTGGCATGATCCTAACCAATAACCCTGATATTGCGAAAAAGATTAATTCAGCAGTATTCCCAGGACTGCAAGGTGGTCCATTAATGCACGTTATTGCGGCCAAAGCCGTCGCATTGGGCGAAGCGATGGAGCCTGAGTTCCACGCTTACATCAAGCAAGTATTAAGCAATGCTCGAGTATTAGCCGAAACGTTGCAGCAACGTGGTTGTGATATCGTAACCGACGGTACCGACACCCATTTAATGCTGGTTGATTTACGCCCTAAAGGGCTTAAAGGCAACCGCGCAGAAGAGAGCCTAGAACGCGCAGGCATTACTTGTAATAAAAATGGTATTCCGTTCGACAGTGAAAAGCCGATGGTAACTTCGGGTATCCGCTTGGGCACTCCAGCGGGAACCAGTCGTGGCTTTGGCCACCAAGAATTTGAAAAAATTGGTCAATGGATTGGTGATGTGCTCGATGGTCTGGTTAATAACCCAGATGATAATAGCGCAGCTGAACAGCAGGTACTTGAGCAGGTTATGCAGCTTTGTCACAAATTCCCACTGTATAAGTAATCTCAATACCGGATAAGCGAATTAGCCCAACAAAACTCTTATCCAGAACTCAGGTCAAGTAACAATCAGCTATCGCCTGTTATTTACGGCGGATATTAAGTGTGAACTTATATCCGCCGTATTCGATCTTGGATTATGTCATTAATTCGATAAATACTGGGTCAAAAAATTCACCACTACCTTGGCAATAATCGGCTGCGCAGCTCGATTAGGGTGAATACCGTCGGCTTGCATTAACGTTTTATCTAACACCACATCCTTAATGAAAAATGGCATTAAGTCACTTTGCGTTTGCTTGGCAACTTTGGGGAAAATATCTCGAAATAACGATAAATAACGCCGCCCTAAATTGGGGGGAATATCAATTTGAGTTAAAATAACTTTAATCTGCTGAGCTTGAGCTAACTTAATCATGTGCCGCAAATTATCACTGATCGTACGAATAGGGTAACCGCGAAGCCCATCGTTACCCCCTAATTCAATCCACAAAATGTCGATTTTATGTGTCGCTAATAGCTGAGATAAACGCAGCCGACCACCGGCAGTTGTTTCACCACTCACACTGAAATTGATTAAATTAATATCTTGATCGTCATTGTCTAATTGCTGTTGCGCCAGCATCACCCACCCTTCACTCGCTTGCATTCCATAGCTAGCACTGAGACTATCACCTAAGAGTAAAATATTGTTGGCATGCGCCGGTAATACCAACCAAAAACACAACAACAGTTTAGTTAGGGTATGACAGATGATGGAACGAACCACAAGCAGCATGCAAGCACCCGCTCGCGCCATTGCCGAGCAACAAGATATCATTATAGTGAACAACCTTAGTAAGCAAGTTAGGGTCAATAATGCCCCATTAGAAATACTCAAGTCTATCTCATTTACAGTCAAACGGGGTGAATCAATCGCCATCGTTGGCACATCGGGCTGTGGCAAGTCGACTTTACTGAGTTTACTTGCTGGTTTAGATTCACCTAGCCAAGGTCAAGTATTCCTCGATGGCGCGCCATTGCATCAGTTAGATGAAGAGCAACGAACCAATGAACGCAGAAAGAAAGTTGGCTTTATTTTTCAGTCTTTTTTACTGTTACCGGCCTTAACTGCGCTAGAAAACATTATGCTGCCAGCCCAACTGGCTAATATTGCAGATGCCGAGAAAAAAGCGCGTCAGTTACTTGCTGACGTTGGCCTAAGCGAGCGCGCTAATCATTACCCAAATCAATTGTCTGGTGGCGAACAACAACGTGTGGCAGTGGCGCGGGCGTTTATTAGCGCGCCTAAAATATTATTCGCTGACGAGCCGACCGGTAACCTAGACAGTGAGAATGGTCAGCGGATCAGCGAGCTAATGTTCAAGCTAAACCGTCAGCATTTAACCACCTTGGTATTAGTTACCCACGATCAAAAACTTGCAAGTCATTGCCAACGTGTATTGAACATGGATTGTGGCACCATAATTAACACCGAAAAAGAGCTATCCAATGTGGTTTAAACCTGCAAAACAAATGCTAATAAAGCAGCTAAAACGTGGTGAATTAACTATTTTGATAGTCGCAATTGTGCTGGCGGTTAGTTCGGTATTTTCGTTAAGCGGTTTTGGCGAACGTTTAAATTTAGCGTTGACTCAAAAAAGCAGTGATTTTTTAGCCGCCGATCGGGTATTGTCATCGGCCCACCCCCTGCCCGAATCATTATTAAAGCAAGCGAACAATTATGCATTGCGTCACGCCCAATATTTAACGTTTAACTCGGTGGTCTTTAGTGATCAAGAAATGACCTTAAGCAATAGCAAAGCGATTGCGGGTCCTTATCCATTACGGGGCCAACTGCGAGTTAGTCAGCAGCCGTTAACTAACGTCAGACTAGAGCAACAGGGCGCCATTATTTCCGGCCCACCACCGCGCGGAGAGGTGTGGGTTGCGCCTGAAATTCTGATAAAATTAAACGCTAGCATTGGCAGCCAAGTCGCTATTGGTGAGTCAGATTTTATTATCTCGGGCATTATTACCTTTGAACCCGACGCGACCTTAAACATATTTGCGATGGCCCCCCGCATTATTATTAATTTAGCCGATATTGCGGCAACCGAAATTGTTCAGCCTGGCGCGAGATTACAATATCGCTATTTATTTAGCGGCACTGATGCCCAGTTAAAATCGTACTACCGGGCAATAAAACCGTCACTGCAAAGCAACCAAAGCTGGCAAGACATCAAAAATGAGCGATCACCACTAGGTCACGCGTTAGAGCGCGCTAGTCGTTTTTTAATGCTAGCGAGTTTATTAGGTATTATTCTCGCCGCAACGGCTATTTTTGTCACGGCATCAAGCTATAGTCAGCGCCAACTAGACACCGTCGCCTTATTAAAAACCTTAGGCACACCGGATCGAATTATCGTTAAAATATTCACCTTTCAACTCGCAACTATCCTGGGTGGCAGTATAGCCATTGGTTTGATCACAGGTTATGCCTTGCAGCAATCAGCCTTTGCGTTAGTCGGCTATTACTTACCCCAGAGTTTACCGCAAGACTTGCCAGGCGTTAGTGTAAATGCCGTCGTAATAAGTATATTAACCGGGCTAATATGCACTGTGATGTTTAGTGTCACACCAATGATAAAACTGTTTAAAGTGCCGGTCATGCGAGTGATAAAACGCGACCTCACCAGTGGTAAAAATAACCGCTGGCTCAACGGTGCTATTTTTTCAGTCGCGATATTTTGTTTGCTGTGGCTCTACAGCAGAAATTTCACCCTTAGTTTTATTATTTGGTTGGTCGCGGTCATCACGGGCCTGCTATTAAGTGTCTTGGCTGCCGTTTTTATTGGCCTATTACATCGACGCCAATTTAACGCCGCCAGCCCATGGCAGCTAGCCATTAGTTCGCTGCACCAGCGAACAATGCAAGCAAGCAGCCAAATAGCCAGTATTGCGGTAGCGATTATGCTGATGTTAGTTATTACTCTGCTTAACAATGAGTTGGTTGATGAATGGCGCAAACAGATCCCAAGTGATGGCGCTAATCATTTTTTAGCGAATATCACCCCAGATCAAATCGGCCCAATTAAGGCCTTGATGAAGCAACATCAGATTAAAAATAGCGATCTGTACCCGGTAACCCGTGGTCGGGTTTCAGCAATCAACCAAGACAAAATTAGTGGCTATGACAGTGAAAACAAGCAACCAACAGCCAGCAACAACACTGGCCGCAAAGGCTTTGGCCGCGAATTAAATTTAACCTGGCGTACCAACAGGCCGACCAATAACCCGTTAATTGCCGGACAATGGTGGCAAGGTGATGAAACCGAACATTTAGTGTCAATTGAGCAAGGCGTCGCCAAGCGGTTATCTATTGTGCTGGGCGATCAGCTGACTATTTTAATCGGACAAGACGAGTTAACCGCACGAGTAAGCAACATTCGAAAAGTAAACTGGCGCAGCATGAGCCCGAATTTTTTACTGATATTTAATCGCGCGGCACTTGGGCATGTACCTTCAACCTATATATCGTCGTTTTATTTACCGCGCGACCAACACCCGATGCTCGATAAGTTACTGCGAAGTTATCCAACCCTGTCAGTAATCAAGGTTAACCGAATCATTAATAAGCTGCAGACCATTATTGAACATGTCGCCCTCGCGCTGATGTATATCATGGTGTTAGTGGTTTGCGCCTGTTTATTGGTTTTGTTAGTTCAAATTCAAGCAAGTTACCAACAGCGTCATCAAGATTTAGTGATTATGCGAACGTTAGGCGCGAGCAAAAAACTGCTGCAACAGGCGATTAGATTAGAGTTTTTGATGATGGGTGCATTAGCCGGTTTTATTGCCAGCTTAACCACTGAGTTAGCGTTATGGTTAATTCAAACCTATATCATTGAAATGATTTGGCAGCCGCACCCTTACTTATGGTTGCTTGCAACGCTTGGCGGCGCTGTTTTTGTCGCGGTGGTTGGCACTAGGGCCTGCCGACAGTTAATGACATTATCACCCAGTCAATTGATTCGGAATTTATCCTAGTGTTAACAAAAAACAAAATAAATTAACTTTGATTTTTATGCTGCAATTGGCACGATTGCAGCCATTATCTGCTACCTTTTGCATAGTTACTCGTAAATGCGCATAGCCATTCATTACGTGTAAGCGCCATGGCCAAGTGACACTTGATAAAGTTGAGACTTCTGATTAAATAGCCCGATATTTGTAACATTCGCAGGAGTCCTTATGACTAATTGGTCACAATTACAGACAAAAATAAATCAATGCCTTTGCCCACCAGGCAATGGGGTATTTACGGTTAATACGGCGCAAGAACGTAAAGCGTCCCTGCATAATCACCTTTATGGTTCAACTGAAAATGTTGAGCAAGCATGGCAGCAACAAATTACCGAGCTGGCACAAGACAACCGCCCCGCCCTATTAGGTGTTTGCAGTGATACAGGTGGTGGCATTTTACGTGGCGCTAACTGGGGACCACTCTTTTTACGCCAGGCATTGATCGCGAGTGAATTTAAAACCGATTATTTTGATCTGGGTGATATTCGCGTCATTCCTCACCTGCTGCATGATAAATATCTCAATCAAGCGACTATCAGCAATTGTCGTAAAGCGCTTTACGGCGATGCTAATTCAAATTTACCGGTAAGCCCGTTATCTATTACCGAAGATTTTTGTGACGATTTTTATCAGACTTTTCCAAACAAAAACCTTTTTGCCATCGGTGGTGATCACTCAGTCAGTTACCCACTGGTAAAAAGCTACTTAAAAGCAAAAAAAGCCCAAGGTAAAAAGGTCGCGCTAATCCATTTTGATGCTCATACCGATTTATTGGTTGAGCGTTTAGGCATCGACATCTGTTTTGGCTCTTGGGTTACCCACATCCTCGACGATTTACCAAGCCGTGATATGGCCTTTCAATTTGGGATCCGTTCATCGGGCAAGCCACGTGAGCATTGGGAGTCAACCTTTGGGGTTCGTCAGTACTGGACCAAAGACATCAATCAACGCGGCGCTCAAACTGTTGTTAGTGAGGTGATTGAAAAGCTTCAGGCCAATGGTATTGAAGAGCTGTACGTAAGTTTTGACATTGATGCACTAGATGCGCATTACGCAGCAGCAACAGGCACGCCAGAGCCCGACGGACTATCACCAAGCCAAGCTGTCACTATTTTGAGCCAATTGGCGAAAGCCTTTAAAATAACGGGGGCAGATATGGTTGAGATTGCACCATTTTTAAATACTAATGAAGACGGTGGCAACGATCGCGAGAAAACCCTCGCGGCAGGCAGTGAGATTAGTGCGCTATTAATTAATGCAATGAGCTAATTACCTGAGTAGCGAATTTTCCTCCCTATCAAGGTCCACATAGAGCCCTTGATAGGGGGAGCACATTATGCAAGCTGCTTAGTAAGAAGTTTAGTTAGAAGTTTAGTTTTACATCAATACCCATCAATAACCTTTGCTCTTTTTTCTTAAATTCAATCTGCTGCCATTGTGCCTTAAGTGAAATTCGCTTATTTAAGCGCCAATGAGTAGAAAGTCCCCAGTAAAGAGAATCGGGCTGTTTCGACAAAATATATTCATTATTATTGGCTGACCACGATAAAAGCCCGGCATTTCCTGACACAATAAAGCGATCATAAACCTGGGTACCAATCACCAAATTAGTCGCTGTTACTGCTTCGTCTTTATTCGCTAAGTTTAATTGCCGCTGATCAAGCCCGACCCCGATATATTGATTGAGCCAAAATGACAGATCGGTATTATTCATGGCCATATAGTCAGTTTGAACTGCGGAAATGTTAATGTCATTAAGCGGTTGGTCGGCCCGGACATTCGCACTAATAAAAGACCAACCAAACACCATCAAAACTAAATACTTTGGCGTAAAGTGCAGGCGTTTAATAGCATATATTGTCATCAAGGTTCCTAATGCAATGGATACTACGTTTATATTAGTTCTATATTAAAATAGATGCGTAAGTTTTACAGCCGGAACTTAGCGCGTAAGAGATTTAAAGATGGCCAAATGAGTAAAGATTGTCAAGTGCTTTGCTTAATTTTAAGTCAATTTTGAGTCAGGATATAACGAGATATGTGTTGTAGCTTGATAGTAATCAAGCACAAACTAGCCGAACCATTGCATTGCCAAGGCCAAGCGTCTGGTTTTCTTGCTATTACTGGAATGCTATAAACCTCCAGTAGCTTATATTTTAATAAGTTTAAAAAAGATTCATCGCAAGCTGATGAACAATGATTGACAACGACCAAGATCTAAATGATAATGATTATCACTAAGGGATAATTAAGGGCTCTCTAATGATTTGGTTACTCATTACAACATTCTACTCCAGCATACTCATATTCGTTTCGTTAGGGGATCCTAAGTCCTCTCAACAAAAAAACCCATTGTTTACCCAGCAAATCGCAAGCCTATGTCGCATCATCGGCATTGTTAGCTTAGCCTTTACCGGGGTATTATGGGTAACACTACACGGTTGGCAATACGGACTTATAGCTTTAGTAACAACGGCTATAGCTAACTTTTCACTGCTTTTCTTTACTAAAAACCGCTTAAGCCAAGTGGTCGCTGGCACAACGTTGTTAATTGGTTGCAGCTTTTTAGTCACCACCATTAAAATGGTTACATTAAGTATTTAATACCATTTTCTATGTTGCACTAAAGTGTTGCGATTTGAACAGCAAGTCGTCGCAAACCCATCGCTACTTCGGCCGACTTCTTGATGCTGCGCATCAGAGTTCTGCCTTCGTTCGGGGCTCTGGAGCATTATCTTGGCAATAGCTCCTGCATTGGCCTAATACCTTACATCCACGTAAGAACATGCTGCTCAAGCTTGCTTTACCAAACACCAACACTTTCAATCGACTATGCACATAGCAACATTTAAGGTGAACATAGCCACCCCCATTAATTAATACCATTTGCATTAATTATGTGATCTTGTTGTGCCTGAGCAAAATATATTAGAACAAGGCGCTCGATTGAGTAATAGCTATTACTCAAACTTGCTTGACAAAATACCAAGACTTTCAATCGATTTTACACATAGCAATACTTAAGGCGAACAGAGCCAATGGTATTAAATGACGAGTCAGTTGATAGTAAGGAAAGCGAATGAGAACAGAGAGTTTATTTATTAGTGTTGTCACCCTACATAGAAAATCAATAACGCTGTTGTCTATAGGGTTCAGGTAAGAGGCGCTAGCAGAACACGGTGGTCATATCATGTGCTTTGCACCTACAATGATCAGAGTTGGCCTAGGTCTTTTCTTGAAGATAAAAAAAAGGAGCCGATGGCTCCTTTTTTGTGCTCAGCTTAAAATTAATCTTGAGCTGAGGCTGTTTTAGACTGGTTTTCATAGATTAAAATCGGGGCAGATTCACCCTTTATTACCGAGTCATCGATAACACATTTAACCACACCTTCAATCGATGGCAAGTCATACATCGTATCGAGCAATACTTGCTCAACGATTGAACGTAAACCACGCGCACCTGTTTTACGAGACATCGCCTTGGCAGCAATAGCTGTTAGGGCGTCTTCTCTAAATTCAAGCTCGACTCCTTCCAATGCCAATAACGCAGCGTATTGCTTAGTTAGTGCATTTTTAGGCTGACAAAGAATTTGAATTAATGCTTCTTCGTCTAACTCAGTTAATGTCGCCACAACGGGTAATCGACCGATAAACTCAGGAATAAGACCATACTTCACTAAATCTTCCGGCTCAACCTTAGCAAAGGTATCCGATAAACTCTGTTTGTTAACGTCTTTAACCTGCGCGCCAAAACCAATGCCAGAGCCCGTATGAGCGCGTTGCTCAATCACTTTGTCTAAGCCTGAAAAAGCGCCACCACAAATGAACAATATTTTAGAGGTGTCGACCTGTAAAAATTCTTGCTGTGGATGCTTACGGCCCCCTTGTGGAGGTACCGCGGCAATTGTTCCTTCAATCAGCTTAAGCAGTGCTTGTTGCACGCCTTCACCTGAAACATCACGGGTAATTGACGGGTTGTCTGATTTACGTGAAATTTTATCAATTTCATCTACGTAAACAATACCACGTTGCGCTTTTTCGACATCGTAATCACACTTTTGCAGCAACTTTTGTATGATGTTTTCAACATCTTCCCCGACATAACCGGCTTCGGTTAGCGTGGTCGCATCAGCCATGGTAAAAGGCACGTCTAACATTCTTGCCATTGTCTCAGCCAATAGCGTTTTACCACTACCCGTCGGACCAATGAGTAAGATATTACTTTTGCCTAACTCAACGCCTTGAGACTTATCAGCGTTTTGCAAACGCTTATAGTGATTATAGACAGCCACCGATAACACTTTTTTCGCATGTTGCTGACCAATCACATAATCGTCTAAATTAGCACGAATTTCATGTGGCGTAGGCAGTTTATCTGACTCGCTCGCTTCGATCTTTTCTTTTACTTCTTCTGTAATTATGTCAGTGCATAAATCAACACACTCATCACATATATAGACAGAAGGACCAGCAATTAACTTACGAACTTCGTGTTGGCTTTTGCCACAGAAAGAACAATATAGCAGTGTTTTGCTATCGCTATCGCCTTTGGTGGTGTCGGTCATTGAGTACCCTCACTGGATAAAATATTTATATTACGAGTGTATTACAAACTGAGCCGAAACCCAACACTCGGGTGTGCAAAAGGAGACTTTAAACCAATTAACGTTTAGTCAAAATTGAATCGACTAAACCATAATCAACTGATTGCTGAGCACTCATAAAGTTATCTCTATCAGTGTCTTTTTCAACTATTTCAATTTCTTGGCCAGTATGTTCAGCCAGCAAGCTATTTAATTTATTCTTAATGCCTAATATCTCTTGTGCATGAATAGCAATATCAGAAGCTTGGCCTTGGAACCCGCCAAGTGGCTGATGAATCATTACGCGAGAGTTAGGTAAACAATGACGTTTGCCTTTCGCGCCGCCTGCTAATAGAAATGCGCCCATGCTAGCAGCTTGACCAATACAAACGGTGCTGATGTTTGGCTTAATAAACTGCATTGTATCGTAAATAGCCATGCCTGCTGTTACAGAACCGCCTGGCGAATTGATATATAGGAAAATATCTTTATCTGGATTATCAGCTTCAAGAAATAACAATTGAGCAACCACAAGGTTAGCCATATTGTCTTCAACCTGGCCAACCAAAAAAATAACACGCTCTTTCAACAAACGTGAATAAATATCAAACGAACGCTCTCCCTTAGGCGTTTGCTCTACAACCATAGGTACTAAAACGTTCTGTGGTGACAAATTAGAATTATTTTGCATTGATTTATATCCCTAAAAATTCCTGTTATGTAATTATTTATACCTGTAAACAACGATTATATAAAGTAAAAATTTACTTACACTGAAGTTTAATGCCGATTTAAATGCACAACTGGCTTTAATCAACAAATCACTGCCATAAACGGGTATTTTAATCGACCAAACCTCTGGTTTGCACTCGCTGTTATTATCAGTGTGCGCAATAACAGACCGCCGTGCAAGCTCTTACTGTCAAATGCTATACCAAAAGCACCGTAATGCATTGGTATGACAGTAAAGCCTCGAGCTTGGCTATTAAGTATTTTTGATCATACAGGTAGTAACTTTATTCTGCTTAACGATAAGTTGATAGCAGCTAAATACAAAAAACTCGCATGGGTTACCCCATACGAGCTTTATTTTATGTTAACGATTTAATTAAGCAGATTGCTGCTGGATCATGTCGTTAAATGCTTTTGCCGCTTCAGTAACTGTCGCTGCTGCAAGAATAAATTCAATTGCTTGATCTTCTACAGCAAGATCTTTCATTTGCTGCATTAGTTTTTCGTCGCTGTTGTAGTAGTCAACTACTTCTTTTGGATCTTCGTACGCCGCTGCCATGCCATCGATCATTTCTGATACTTGTGCATCGTTAGCTTCAAGCTTGTTCACTTTGATGATTTCACCGAGTAACAGACCCACTTGAACGCGACGTTTTGCTTGCTCTGCAAACAATTCATCAGGTAGTTGTGGCATGTTTGCTGGATCAACTTGACCACCAAAACGCTGCATCGCTTGTTGACGTAATACATCAACTTCGCCTTTAATTAGCGCAGCTGGTACTTCAATTTCGTTTACTTCGATTAAGCCATCGATAGCTTGCTGCTTAACGTTAGATTTTACTGATTGAGTCAGTTCGCGTTCCATGTTTTTACGCACGTCAGCTTTAAGTTTCTCAACACCACCTTGCTCAACACCGAATTTTACTGCAAATTCGTCATCAAGCGTTGGTAAAGTTTGGCCTTCAACTGTCTTTAAGTTCACCGCGAATACCGCAGATTTACCTTTCAGGTTTTCAGCGTGGTAATCTTCAGGGAATGTTACTTCGATATCAAACTCTTCACCGGCTTTGTGGCCGATAACTTGCTTTTCAAAACCAGGGATCATGCGTTCTTCACCTAGGTTTAAAGTGAAGTCTTCAGCTTTGCCGCCTTCGAAGTCTTCGCCGTCAATTGAACCAGAGAAATCTAGAATAACACGATCGCCTTTCTTAGACTTACGCGCTACTGACTTAAAAGTAGCGTGTTGCTTAGTAAGTGTCACTAACATTTCTTCTAAATCTTTGTCAGTTACTTCAACAATTGGCTTTTCAACTTTAACCTGATCTAAGTTTTTAACTTCAAATTCAGGGTAAATTTCGAAAGTCGCAGTAAATTCTAAATCAGCACCGTGTTCGTTTTTAACGATATCTAATTCTGGCATTCCAGCTGGGTTTAATTTTTGTTCTACAACAGCGCTGTAGAAGTTACGCTGCATTAATTCACCAGCTACTTCTTGACGTACGGCAGCGCCATAACGTTTACGAATAACAGTGGCAGGTACTTTACCTGGACGGAAACCGTCAATACGCTGAGTCTTAGACAATTGGCCAAGACGGGTTTTTACTTCAGTATCGACTTGCTTAGCTTCTACTGTAATGGTTAGACGGCGCTCTAGGCCCTGAGTCGTTTCAACTGAAACTTGCATCTGCATACCTCAAATATATCAATAGGCCCTGCGGGCTCGGTCTTTATAGTTAAATAACTATAAATGTAAAATTTCACGTTACGAAAGCACCGCGCCAAACGGCGACTAATATACTCCACAGTAACGAGACTAATATTTCGGACGCGACATTATAACGATGCTACCCCATAGAGTCGAGTATCACGTAAATATAGTTTAATGTCATCAAGCTACTTTATTAGGGCTCGCAGGCAAAAAATCAAGGGCTGGTTGATTTTTTTTCTAAAAAACCTTTATTTAATCCAAAAATCAACGCCATCGCCATAATTAGACGGTGCAAAGCACCTGAGAACTTTGCTGTCGATTTCAATTTTTTTTTTATTGTGTATTATCTAATATATAGGCTTTTAAATTACAATAAAGGACGGAAAATTAAATGAGCAAAACAACTGTTGTAACAACCGATGATATCCTGCTGAAATTATGCAATTCGGTCTCGGGTGTACTAAGCGCAGCAACCCATAAACAAATTAATCATGCTGCGATGGTTCAGAAAATTGCTCGTACCAGTTTAAAACCAGATATTGGTTGTTTCGTTATTTTTGACGGTGGTTTCTCCGGTTTAGTCATTATCAACTTCACCGCGGCGTCGGCCATGGAGATTTATCGCGACTACCTAATTAGCATGAGCATGCCGGAAGAAGAGTTAGCCAAAAATCACTTATCTGACGACGTCAGCAATGTGATGGGTGAATTGATGAATCAAATTCTCGGGAAATTTATTGCCACGATAAGTCAAGATTTGCAAACATCAATCAATCAAAGCCAACCAAAAATGTTAACGGTTAACCAACAACTCACTATTTCAATAGAGTCAAACCTTTACCAGCCAATTTCTCGTCGAGTTTCGTTTACCACAGCGCTGGGTAATGTTTTTTATCTTGAATTCTCTATTGATCAAACCGAATTCATTCAAATAAAAGAATTTGAAAACACGGATCAAGAATACGATCCAGACACGCTAATTGAACAACACCAAAATACTCCACAAGTTACTGATATCCCAGTCGAATCAAGTAGCGAGATAGATCTAATGGACGAATTAGGCATTTAATGTTTATTTAACTAATTCAGTATCGCCTTGGCTCGACACCAACTGATGGGTCAAGGTTTCCTCACCGTAACAGCATCCCTCTGCGCAAACTCAATAACTTTATTATCAAGAACTTATATTAGCGCATGCTTTATACCAATTCCGTTAAATTAGTGGCCAATTTATTAACAAGGAAAAACGGATGAGAACAAGGCATTTATTTACGTCTGTAGTCATTCTAGATAGAAAATAAATAACGCGGTTATCATTTGTTTTAACCGTTAATAATGATCAGTTAATTATCGGAATTGGTATTATAGTGATCCCAGAATATAATACCAATTGCATTAAATAATTGCCCACTTGTGCCAATTAAAATAAACAATAGCGGCGTTGCTCTCAATAGCTAGCTATTAGTCAATCGAGCGCCTTGTTCTAATATATTTTACTCAGGCACAAAAAGATCACATAATTAATGCAAATGGTATAAATAACAATTTATCTTGCTGTAAAATTGATCTATTAATTAATTGTTTGCTTGGCGAACAATTAATTTGGCCACCACGATATTCATTTGTCCTAAATATTTTTGTTGATGTAAAGATTAACAACATCGACTAAAAAACAGGGACTGATAGCGTTTTAATTTTCATGATAAATTGAAAAAGACAGGTATAAATTGGTTGGAGCTAAGACTTGATGAAAAATGAATTTAAAACAGATAATTAATTTTGGTTTTGGTTTTTACTTAGATTCGAACTTGAAGTTTTACTAGATGGGTTTAGAAAAAGTGGTCGGTGATAGAGGATTCGAACCTCTGACCCTCTGGTCCCAAACCAGATGCGCTACCAAGCTGCGCTAATCACCGACATATTTTCTATTTTTTACTGCCAAGGTTTTAAACTTGGGGTTTCTTTACAAACTGATGGGGTGGCTAATGGGGCTCGAACCCACGACAACCGGAATCACAATCCGGGACTCTACCAACTGAGCTATAGCCACCACTGAGTATTGCTTACCTAATAAACTAATGGCGCACCCGGCAGGACTCGAACCTGCTACCCACGGCTTAGAAGGCCGTTGCTCTTATTACACCCTAAGAGAAGTTACCATACCTTACCAACTTGGCTAAGGAATGAGTGCAGTATAGGGCTTTTATTAATTAATGCAATACTTTTTGAAATTTAGTTTACACGTGTTACCCCCTAGGCTATAGTTACCGTATACTTTATGAACAATAAACGGATTCTATAATGGCAACGAGATCTGCGACTCCTCAATTTCACACTGTCTTAATGCAGGAAGTTGAACACATGAATGGCTTGCTCGTGCCAGTGCTCTACATCAATACTGTGGACGGCATTAAGCGAATGGAAACATTAGTCGATTACTCTCTCGCGAATGCCGATAAAAGTACCTCATGGCACAGAACGCGAGCACGGGCGGTAGGACTGTTCTATGATTTTTGTCAGTCGGTGGATAATATCGCCATTTTCAAAGGAGCTAACCCACATCGGACTATGCTTAGGCGCTTTGACAACGCCTTGCTAATGGGCACAATAGATATCAAAACGGGGCTAGACCCGACAAAACTGTACTGGCCGCCCAACTCCATCGCTGTTGCTAAGCGAATGTGCTCTGCAATCATCGAATTTATACGCTATTTACACGATGAAGGGATCACCAGCAGCACATTTTTAAAAATGAACCACTCGACTATCCCGAACAATGAACCAGCCACGCTAAAATTCTTAACGATGGCGATCATCATAAAAAAACAGTCCTTTTTAGGACATCTCACCAATGTGTCTAAGCAAGCGAAAAAATTACAAGACAAAGCACATAATGCAATTGTCCAGCATAGCAACTCGACCGTGACGACCTGGTCGGAAGAAGAAGCCTACCGCTTCCCCGCAGACTTAGTCGCTCCCCTCCTTAAATATGGTTTTATTCTCGATGAAAAGTCGGAAGTCCCTCATGAACAGGAAGATCTGACGGCTAAAATGATCACTCTGTTATTATTCTTTTCTGGCATGCGCAAAAGTGAACCGATGCACTTGTGGTTTAACGATGTACTCCCGGACTATTCGGCAAGCGGCCTATGTCATGTCCATTTAAGGCATCCTAGTGACGCGCCAACCTATATCGCCGGAGAAGATAAGCTGCGCTCTCAATATTTGGCGGAAAGAGGCCTACTCCCCAGAGACAAGGGCACAACTAAAAGCTATAAGGCTAACTGGAAAGACTTAAGCACAGATAAATCGTTAACCGCTCCAGTGTTTTTTATTCATTCCAACGCCCAATACTTGTTTAATCACATGTACATATATTACCTCAACCAATATCGCCCTCGGCTGGTAGAAATTAATCGCAATCTGGGCAAGCCCGACCACCCTTTTTTGTTTGTTTCGAGTGGCGTAGACCAAGCAACAGGCGAAAATTATCAAGGCAGCCCTTACAGCATGGCGGCATACGAAAAGGCCTTTAAAAGAGCATTAGATCGCGTCGAGAAGGCTTTAAACATCGTTATTCCGCGAGGCTGGAAGTTCGGCACCGTGCCGCACGGCGCTCGACATTTTTTTGGTGGCATGCTCGCCGACATAGGTATAAAGCCGAAAATTCTCCAAAAATGTTTAAGGCACAGGAGCATTGTGTCCCAGGGCGCATATACCGCACCGACATTCAAAGGAATCCAACAGAGCCTTAACGATGCTAAAAGCCGCATCGACGGCACGATGCCAGACCTATTAGATACACAAGGAGCTTAGCTATGAATAACTTTAAGACAATGCTCGCACCATACATCAGTGGTGCACACCTACGAACTGTATCGAGCCGAGAAGAGCACTATAAAAAAATTAGCAGCAACCCTCTCTCGATTGACGTTAAGAATCATTGTCACCTAGTAGACATTTATAAAAAAGCAAAATCTGATACTGCCATACAGGCTATAGATAGGGCGATCCTTCAGCTCACTGATGTTATCGCCGAACATCTAAGCATTACCACGATAGCTGAAATAACACCTGACTCTTGGACTAAACTGTTAGATCAAGTAAAAACACCTGGCTTACAATACGATCCTGAACTGCCTGAACGGTACCAGACTGGATTACGAAGAATCGGTGCAATTGTTAGTCAAGTAAAACACGATACTTTTTATGACGATTATGCCAAGGTTAAAAGAGCTACCGCATCACGCTTGCTGGCTTTCGATCAATTATCACCCAACCAAACAAAGTGGCACGAGCTATATAATTCTTGGATTAATGGTGAACTCCATGTAAAAAGCTCTAAAAAACAACACGCAGCATTTACACGCCTGATGGACTACCTTTCATCGTTTGACGAAGCCGAAATCGATCCGCTGATTTATTTGTCGAAGCAACATAGCAAGGAAGCACTAGCGCATTTCAAAAAAGAGCACCCAAAGTCCTACGGCATACATCTAGGGTATCTATATCGGTTCACATTATGGATTGTAGAAGATCAGATGTCCGAGCGAGATGATGACGGAGTTCTTGTATCGATTGGCTACCCCCTTATTACGACCTACCAGTATGAAAAATTAGCGGATAGAAAAGGACGCAATAAGCCTACGGAATCGACGCAAGTAAAAATTCCAACAAGCTTCTTAATCATCGCGCGAGAAATTCTGACCGAAAATAACTTTGAGTGGCCGAAGTCTCAATTAAATCAGTATTTTGACTGGCTCAACCCCGATACTAACCAGCTTGAGTCCATATGGAGTCCTGTCCATACCAATGTTTTTTTGACCATGATTGAAATACCTATTCGCAAGATCCAAGTTCAAATGTTGGATTCGGGCGAAGGCGATGAACAGCGCTATAACCCTGCCACAAAGCAATGGGAGGCTAACTGTTCTCCTCACAAGGGATACTGGAGCAATATCGAGGCAGTCAAACCCAGCCGAGGCGCAATCACTACGGTTATCGACGGCCTGCGAGTAAGTGTGGGATTTTACATCAGTACCAATAAAACAGCGGATGTCTCTGTCGGATTCGGCCCCGAGTCCGGCTATACCATTCCGTGGAATAACGAAATCCTAATCAAGCAATGGGACGTACTAAGGACATGGCAAGAAAAACATTTTCCTGTCACAGGCCCCTTGGCCTATAAAGAGCTTGTTGACGGGGCAACCTCAGATCGTAATCCATCACAGTCGGTGCTGGAGCAAACACCAGAGCGCTTTTATTTATTCCGATGCCCTATCACGTCCAGCACAGGGTCTCCTGCAACCAGTAACATGCTAATGCGATTCTGGTGGGCACTGATGGACAAGTTAGAGCAACGGCTCAAGGAGCAAGGGGAAGACATACAGATAGTCTTGAAAAGAAACCCTAAGACAAACCAGGTAGAAAAAACGCTCTTTAACCCGCACGGCTTACGGGTCGCAGGGTTAACCAGCCTGGCTGAAGCGGGCGTGCCAATCGAGGTGCTCAGCAAAATAATCGCAGGCCACGCCTCAATCTTGATGACCATCTACTATATTAAATATGGAGACGGTTACATCACCGAAACATTGACCAAGGCTAAGCGCCAGGTCGAAGACAATGCTAAAAACGACCTCAAGAACTGGCTGTTAGATGCAACCTACGAAGAAGCGAAACGTTACATGGTTGCAAATAACGAAACTGGATTAGCTACGTTGCTAGAGAATAAGGCGCTCAGTGCCATCTGGGGCGGTAGCAGTTTGGGTATATGTCCCTTTGGGGGCAGGCGTTGTGACGATGGTGGGCCGATGACCAAGAAAGCGACTAAATCCACCAAGGCAAAGTTTGGCCCAGTCCCTGGTGGTCAGGGCAATTGTATGCGCTGTCGCCATTTTGTAACGGGATTGCCGTGGCTGATCGAGCTGTGGCTTCATGGCAACAAACTGTTTGAAGAAATCACTTTTCAGACAATAGCAATCGATGACCTCCGGGCCAAACAAGCTGTATTGACCAAAGAGCGCTATACGTTTGTTAAAAACAACCAATCACACTTGATCACCTCAGAGCTAGTAACAAAGATTAAAAATCTCGATGCGCTGATTGAAACGAAATCTGAGCAGCTAGACCAGACCTCTTACAATGCCCACGCTGCTTACAATTACATTAACGAAGTTAGACAGCTTAAGCCATTAGGTAGCGCCGAAACGTCAGCATCAGAGCGCATAGCGCTTCCTGCAACGAGAAAAGACGATGATCTCGCCATTGATTTTGTCGATACCACCGATTTCCACGTAAAAAACGTACTGGTGCAAGCAAGCAGAGCATATCCTGAAATTGCCGATACCCGAGTGGAAATGGAGCGCGACCAGTTCCTTGACCAAATTTTGGTGAATAACGGCTTACCACCATTGGCTTTTTCACCACTAACCAAAGACGAGAAGCGTGCAGCGACTGATGCCTTGGCAGGCCTTCTATTAAGCAAAGTGGGAGCCGCCGAATGCGAGAATTTGAACAAGGGCTTAACAACATTCCGCGACGTTGGTTTAGAGCAGACAATTCATCAGGTGCTTGAGTCATCAATCAAAGAAAACCAACCTATGCTTGAAACGGAGTAAACAATGAGCAGCAAAGACACTTTAGCGGTGGTTAAAAGCCTTTTTACCAGGCTAGAATCAGAAGCCAAAACGCAAACCACAGAAAAAATGTTGGGAAATATCAATGAGGCTTGTGCCACAACACACAAAAATGGCGGGCAAATCGCTATCCCTTCCATCGTGTCGATGTTAAACAGCAGTGGCATCGAGATATCTAAGCGCAGATTTTACAATAAGAATGACGATGGCACCCGTAGCCTTTATCGGGAGCTGATTGACGAATGGATCAAGGTATCCAATACAACCACCATTAGCGGAAAGCCAAAAGGTAACATTAAGTTAGACAATGACGTTCAGCTAATTTCTGATGCCGAGTTAAGCAAGATAGCCGATCATGTTTTACGCTATAAAGTATCGCTAATGGCGGGTGAAATCAAAGGGCTTCAAAACCAGCTGAACACGGTCAGGAGCGTGAAAGAACTACCTTTGCTCAGTGCTTCCAGTGCAATGCCGCTTCAGCTTGGCCATCAAGTAGAGACCGATTTAGGGCTGGTATCCTATGAGATTGATGTATTGAAAAACTTTATCACGCCTTCTAAGTCCAAGAAAACTGACTTTGACGACGATAATAGTTTAATCGCAACTAAGCCAATCGCTCGGCACGATATCCTCAGCCAGCAGGGCCTTAAAGATATCATCGCTAAGATTATCAAGTCATATACATTACCAGAACGTTAATCATCAAGGGATTCACCAGGAGAGTATCGTAATGGCTAAACAACTGACACCTGAAGAAAGTTTAAGGTACTTTGAAACGTGGGCCGCAACCATGTCAGAGCATGATTTTAAGCAAATAATCTATCGCAGAAAACTTAATCGCGCTGACATAGCAACACTGGCAGGTATAGGCAGATCTGCTCTCGACCAAAACCCCGAAGTAAAAAAATCACTAGAAAAGCTTGAAGATCGGCTTCGACACAAAGGGGTGCTGCCGAAAAAAGTAAACACGACCCGGAAAAACCAACCCGACAAACTACCCGTAGAATACGACCAGACCGCCACGGGACGCATGCTAGACGGTAAAAGAGCCTCCTGGCTGGAAGCTGAAAACTTGCAGCTTAAAGTAGTAATAAAAGACTTAGAGCAAAAACTTGAAAGTGCAAATGCCGAGACAGAAAAAGTCAAATCAAAGTCATCTCGTTTTAACGAGCTATCAGAAACTTTAGTCGAATTCGGGATGGTGCCGCGATGATTAATACGAGTAACGAATCAAGTGATGTGAGCTTGCGCGTGACAAGCATACAATGCAATAAAAATGGCTTTTCAATTTTCACTGGCGTACCTATTTTTAGCCGTGCCAACACGGTAAAGAGTGCAAAATACATCATTACAATACACGCGAAACTTAACACACTTCCAGTAGAACCATCCATCGGGCAGCACTGGAATGTCGGCGGCAATTGTATAATAAGCACCTACAACGCCAACGGGTTTAAGCTAAAGCAGCATAGCTACAAACACCCGACCCATACAGTGTGCACACTACCAGATAACGGCGAGCAGTTTATTAGGTTTATTGCTGACGAAAAGGACTTTAAAGGGATCGGAGATGCATCTGCCCGGGCCTTGTGGAAAGAATTCGGCAGCGATATACACAACGTGCTCAAAGACGATTATAATGGGAAAACTTTTAAGCGCCTACAGAGTATTTTAAGCAATCAATCTATCGCAGCACTTTATAGCGGCTATAGAAAATACGCTAATTTATCTCACACAACGTGGATGTCGAACAAAAAAATACCAGGGTATATACAGCAAGCGTTACTTAAACATCATCATCTGAATTCTATCGATGTTATTAAAAGCAACCCGTACACGCTTTTGGCTTTCGGCATGCGTTTTAGTAAACTTGATCAACTCGCAAAAGCACAATTTGAAGTTGCAAATAATGACCCCAGACGCCTCACCGCCGCCGTCGAAGAGGCATTGCGAGCAGAAACAGCCAAAGGACACACTTACACCAATCAAAGTGAAATCAGACCTAAAGTTGTGGAATTGCTGGGCAGTGACGCACTGGCGACAGTAGCATTTATCACCGCGTATCAGACCGAGCAATTTATTGTCAATCCCGTGACCGCAAGCTATCACCCAACCGCTATTTTACTGATGGAGCATGTCGTCGCCAAGCGACTGAAATCGCTCGCAAAAGCGAACAACAAGCTTAACGACGAGATGAACGTGGCTTTTGTTAACGCTAAAAACGAGTTGGACTTTGCGTTAACTGACAAGCAAACAGAAGCAGTTATAACAGCGCTTGATAACTCTGTCTCATGCATCACAGGGGGAGCCGGAACGGGTAAGACTACAGTATTACGTACCGCTTTACTCGCGTTCAAAGCGGTAGGTTACACGCTGCACCCCGTCGCATTATCCGGTCGAGCAGCAATGCGCTTAAACGAATCTATCAAGTTTGACACACGTACAATCGCTTCATTTCTATACGATGACGCGCTTGAGGTTAGTCTTTTTGAACCGAAGAATATCTTAGTAATCGATGAGGCATCGATGATCGATTTACCGACAATGTTTAGGCTTGTTACTCACATTCATCCATCCACAAAAATATTGTTCACCGGAGATCCCAATCAGCTTCCGCCTATCGGCTGCGGAAAGATTTTATCCGATATTGTTGAGTCAAAAGCTATCCCCAACATCACTTTAGACATCGTTAAGCGACAAGACGGCGCGACAGGGATTCCAGAGTATAGCGAGTATATAAAAAATGGAATAGTTCCCCCTGATTTATCTAGCGGTACGATTACATTCCATGAAGCCGCCAAGACTGAAATCAACGAGATTTGCGCCTCACTATATCTAAAATCACCCAGTACTAGCCGCATCATCGGCGCTGTTTACAAACCTAAAAACGGTGGCTTAAATGCTATAAATAAGCTTTGCCAGGACCGCTGCAACCCTCATGGCCAAAGATTTGAATTCGAGCTATCAGGTGAGCAGAAGTACTTAAACATGCGTGAAAACGACCCTGTGTTACTGACTAAAAATATAGGTGATCTTAATATTCAAAATGGGACGCTCGGCACCCTCATTTCGGTTAAACGTGCTAATGAAACATTTGGTAAAATAGAACTCGACACAGGCAACACAATTGAAATAACTCAAGAGGTGCTCGATGCCATGACTTTGGGTTATGCGATTAGCTTGCACAAAGCCCAGGGGAGCCAATTCCCTCGTATAATTATTAGCTTAAGCAAAGGACTAGTGGTTGACCGATCGTGGCTATACACTGCGATCACCAGAGCTGAAGCTGAAGTTCATATCGTGGGTAGCAGAACTGATTTTGTTAACATAACCAAAGAAATGAGCAATGCAAATAAACGCTGCTCATTTTTGAAAATGTTATTACAAAATGATTCAGAGGAATAAAGATAGCCTTAACTCCGACAGTCTGAATTATGAAACAGCAAAGGTCAAAAAGTACGACTTAGTGGTCTAAATATCACTGCTAAATCAGGCCTAATTTATGGCCACTATTCTCAGCGGCAGCAGACAAAATCACTATTATCAATTACTTTGTAGACAAGAAATATTATGCGAAGTATTAACATTCAGAGTTGAATGTTGTAGTCATTATGGGCCTCAATTACATATATGTGTAATTGACATTTACCAGTATTCTGCTAGGTTTTAATAACATAATTTGGTTATTTATATATTTTTCGGGATATTCTAATGCGTTTATTATTCAGTGTGATACAAATTTTTATTGTTTTTTTGTTGGTTGGTTGTGGATCTAGTGATTCTGATGATCCGCAACCGTCACCAGAATATTTAATAACAGCGTCAACTACTGATGGTGGCGCTGTTTCTCCGGCCTCTGTGAGAGTGAGCCAAGGGAAAACCACGAGTTTTCAATTAGCTGCTGACACTGGCTTTACTATTGACGCAGTAACTGGTTGTAGTGGAGTGCTTGATGGGAATATCTACACCACGGGGATAATTACAGAAAATTGTATTGTGTCAGTTGAGTATGCACAGACACAAATTAATATTGTGGGTAGGGTTGCTGATGGTTATCTTATAGGTGCTAAAGTATGTTTAGATTTAAATTCTGATGGTCAATGTAGCGCAGATGAACCAGCCTCAATAACCAAAGAAGGTGGTTCCTATACCATAGAAGGCGTATATGAATTAGATCATAAAAAATTTCCATTGGTTGTTGAAGTACCGTCAAGTGCTATTGATGAAGATACGGATTTGCCAGTCGGTAAATCATATGTTTTAACTTCACCAGCTGGGTACTCTGACTTTATTTCCCCTATATCATCAATGGTTCACGCATTAATGAAAAACCAAGCGTTGACGTTAAATGAAGCGAAAGAACAGATAACCATTAATGCTTCGCTTAGTGAAGCTCAAAACTTAGCTTTGTTAGAAGATTATATTGCTGGTGAAAACATTACAAATGAGGAAAAACTAACGTTACATAACATTGCTAAGATTACTGCTCACATAATGTCAGAGAACAACGCTATGCTAATCAAAGCATTGAATGAGGCAAATAGTGATTATAAAATGAGTGACTTATCAAGCCTCATAACACAAAAAGCATTAGACCAATTACCTGAAATATCCGCGCTGGCATCTCAAAAAACAGATAATACAGTTTTTTCTCTAGAAGAATTCCAAGGATTAAAAACAACGCTAAATACTGACAATGTTGCAATTAAATTTGAGTTGTCCCAATCCCAAATAGTTGAAATGAATACGTCTCTTGAGGCTCAAAGTGCTGCGGGTAGTACAGATCCAAATGACGAAATCCCTGATGACCATCCAGACCATTCTAGCTTCTCAGGCGTAGTTAGTGAGCCCATTAACGCATTGAAAGGTACTACACTGCATCTTGAAATTCTTAATGGTGCTGAAGTTAAACACTACTTTGAAGTTACTGATGACTTTCAAGATGTAAGAATTTTTCATAAGGATCTTCAAGGCGATTTAGATTACGTTATATTTGATAGCAATGGAGATAAAGTCAATGGGCCACTTTTCCGTGCCGTCAACAATGGCTGGCTGTTAAAGAGCTATTCTAATGTTCAGAGATTAAAAAACGGAATATATACTATTGTCTTTGAAGAAGATGACTTCTTTGGGACTACATTATCAGATGTCCACATTGTAGGTGACACTGTTGAAAAAAGTGAGTATGTATTTGGTGATCATGTACTTAGTCCTTATACGCTAACGCAGGGGAACTCACTGACAGCATATGGTTCATTAAACCCTTGGCAGGACTGGACGGGGAAAACAACTTTACTTGATATTATTCCAGTTCGGATCACTGATTTTTCTAGTATTGTTCAATTAAGTTTAAGTGATATAAGTAGCGAAACTCAAAGTCTTAATATTTCTGATCTTAGTGTTACCGTCAAATCAGCACTTTATCCTAGTGCTAATGCCTTTCCTAATTTGGTAGCTGCGGAAGACGCTGTCATATGGCAGGGTTCAGCAGAGCAACTAAAAAGTCAGCGATTTATTTTCAATAAACAAGAAGACAAAGATGCTTACTATATTATTATTGAAAAGTCACTTATCGAAGGGGACGACATTAAACAAGATAAGATTGGCTTTTTAGAAACAGGGCCAGTCCCATATGGTTTAACGATCAAAAGCTCTGAAATCCCTCCCCCTTCATTTTCATTATCTGATAATAATTATGTGGTCCTCGAAGCCCTTAAACCCATTGGAGACTTGACTAATATATTAAAGTTAGAAGGCAATGGTCTGCATGCCGCCGTTGATAAGAAGAACGAATTTTTAAGTCGTAAAAATGACGCCGCTAATTTAATTTCAGCAGCTCAAACGATGAAAGCTGTGCTGGAATTTGATGAAGGGGCTTACTTAAGGTTTTACGAAGAATTTACGAATCAAATTGATGGGATAACAGCAACAAATGAGCTTATCTTCCTAACAGACAAGTTAATGGAAGTGGCTATAAAAACATACAAAGGAGATACAGCCGGTTTAATCAAGGGAGTGCTTGATGGCATTGCGGAGGCTGGTTTTGATAAATCTCGGAATGTTTTAGCAAAACAAGTTGGCGCAAGCTTTCTAAGAGCTGGGTTTGAAATACTAACTAACGATTATGCAGACAAAAAGCGTGCGCTGCTAACTAGCTATAATGATGGCGTAGGTCTATCCGCTGATAAAGCACAAAGTGCGATACATGAATTGTATATATTACAGAGTCGCGCTGTAAGGCTGATTCATCTAGGGATGAACGTCTATAAAGCAACGACAAACCTTGAAGCGCCGTCAGAGTTTGAGTTTTTGATGGGTAGGCTTAAGGTATTAGTTTTTGCTTTTGCACCAGACTCATCATTGTTTGACCTTGCGGAGGAGCTTGATGGGGTTAATTCGATGCTAGATAAAATATCCAAATCTGTTGAGTTTGGTGTTGATGTCATGTTGCCATTAGCGACAGCATGGAGTGAAGTACTTGATGATTCCCGTCACTTTAATTATTATAATGACGACGTTCAAGAACAGAATATACTTAAATTAAAAGCAGCTGGTTTCCAGTTTGAACCCGACCCCGTTACTAAAATAATTTCAATTAGTCCTACCCTGTCTTTAATTAATACTCATAATAAATACATTCTCGAAGGCGAAAATTTCAATTCACTAACTATCATCAATTTAAGTGGTGCAACTTGCATTAATCAAAATGTTCTTGGGGATGATTTAATTACAATTATGTGTACCAGTACTGAAACTGGATCATTAAACTTCACGGCCACCGACCAATTCGATATAACTGTTGCAAGTGAACAATCAGTTTCATTTATCTCACAAGCCGATGAAAGAGTCGTGTCTGATGTGATCTTTAACGACGTCGCATTTGCTCGGTGTGTCCAATCTCACGTGACAACGGCAGGAGTGAATCATTTCGCACTTCTAACTTCACTTAATTGTGCTAGCAAAGGCATTGTTAGCGTTGATGAGTTAGCTGAAATGACAGAATTGACAAGTTTAATATTAAATAACAACAATATCACTGATATTAACCTCGACGAAAACCTAGCATTGCTGTCAGTGAATATTCAAAACAATTCGTTGACGCAAGAGGCTTTAGATTATTTGTCTACTATAGACTGGATAGATGACCTCATATATCAAAATGATACCACTGTCGATTTAGAGCGAGGTTTAGTCGCACATTATCAATTCGATGGGAATGCAGATGATTCAACGCTAAACTCTAGTCACGGTACTGAATACGGGGGCGTGTCTTATACTCAAGGTAAAGAAGGACAAGCTGTTTATCTTGATGGTGTTGATGATTATATAATAGCCCCTGCGGTGCCTGTTATATCTGCTTTTTCTGTGTCCGTTTGGATAAAGGGTGACATGGTTGGGTTACAATCAATTGTTGAACAGCATGATGCTACGACTGATAATGGCTTTTTTCTTGCTGTGAGGGATGGCGGTAAAGTAGGGTCTAGGAATACAATCACTGGGTCATTAGTTACCGCTGATAGTTGGACGCATATCGTATATACAGCTGAATCGGGAACTGAATCTATTTTCATAAATGGAGAGCTTAAACAATCTAATAATTCAGCGCCGATACTAAGCAGTTCAAATCAACAATTATATATAGGCAATGAAAATGCATTAGGCTGGGCTTTTTCAGGAACAATCGATGAACTTAGATTTTATGATAGGCCTATAAATGCAGCTGAAGTCAAAGAAATTTTTGAATTGATAAAATTGCTAGGATTCAGAAAACTGAATGATACGGGTGTAACTACTTGTAGAAATGAAACGACTCATGACTTGCCATGCCCAATTAGTGGTTTTGAGGGGCAAGATGGTGAGCACGGACGTGACGTCACTCACAATAATGACAGCGACGGACATGTTGGCTTTAGTTTCACAAAGCTTGATGAAAACGGTAACGATCTAGCAGCGACTGCTACGTCATGGTCTTGTGTCCGTGATGATGTTACCGGTTATATCTGGGAAGTAAAAACAACAAACGGTAGTTTGCGAGATTCTAACAGCTCCTATTCTTGGTATAACTCAACAGGTATTAATGATGGAGGTTTTCCTGGCTTTGAAAATGGAGGAAATTGCACTGACATAGGGAATTGTGACACAGAGAAATATGTTGCAGCAGTTAATGAAGAAGGTTTGTGTGGGGCTAATGATTGGCGTTTGCCTTCAGTGGAAACCTTACACTCTATTGTCGATTACTCACGCTCTTTAGTGTACGTGCCTGCAATCGACACACAATATTTTCCGAACTCCAAACGTGATAGATACTTATCATCCTCGCCCTCTATTCAGTATGATGCTTCTCACGCTTGGCATGTGTATTTTAGATATGACGCAGGCGTGGGTATTGGCACCTACTACAAGGGTAACCCTCTTCCCGTCAGGCTAGTTCGCGATGGACAGTGATATTAGTAGCGCTAAATAAGGTTCAACTAACAATTTATAGGAGTAATACAATGAATATGTTTTATAAGCCACTCCGGCTGGGAGCTTGTTTGAACTATCGTATGATAATGCTACTGATATGTCTAATATGCTTGTTAGCATTATCGACGGTGAGTGTAGCGCAAACATGTAATGATCGTATCACTAGGGTAGTACCCAACAGCCGTTATGCTGTGGTTAATAATGAAACCATCAGAGATACAGTCACTAATTTAATGTGGGCGCGTTGCTCGCTAGGGCAAATTTACAATGGTTTAACACAAGAGTGTGATGGTAGTGCTGATGCTTATCATTGGACGGATGCTCTAGCGCAAGCGAAGAACAGTGATTTAGCTAGTCATACCGATTGGCGATTGCCCAACATAAAAGAACTAGTTTCATTAATAGAAAGAGCCTGTATATCTCCTTCGATTAACCTGACTATGTTCCCCAACACAATTAGTAAATACTGGTCTTCCACGCCTGGTGTAGGCATGTATGGATGGGACTACGTGCAAATGGTTGAGTTCAATGTTGGCTATTCTGGTCAGCAAAGCTGGGATGATCTTAAACATGTTAGGCTAGTTCGCGACTAATACACATTAGACTATCAATAGATTTTAACCATCGTAAGTAGGAGTCAAACGTAAGCGTCTGCTAATCGACACCTAGTTAAACATGGCGCAGAAAAACGGCGAATTTGGCGTGAGCATCACCTGGCGGTTGATGCATAACCCCAGCCCAAAGAGCGTTAGTTCAGCAATCCATTCAAGAGTCGCTGGCATAAAAAAATATGACACGCACAAAAATATAATTGATATTCAATAAGTTTCAGCGCCAAACTTATCCGATGGCTCAATTTAACATCCCAAAATGGATAGCGCAAGAATTGCTCAGTTGTTTCGTTTTAGGATTATTATAAAATATATCACTCTTGAAACGGAGCATACTTATGTTATTCAGTGTAAAAGGGGCATGTACACAAAGCCTAAGGTTCCAAGGACAAACAAAGCAGGTACAATCAATCGTTACGTTCGTAGGAGAGTTCTGTATCTGCTAATTTATGGGTATTCATGTGTGAGCGATAGTGAACTAGCTCAAGTTTCAACAGCTGCGTATGCACAACGGATAAAACATTGCGAATTTATAAAAAGTGAGTCAGATACCCACCGAGCTATTAGGTAACAATGATGGTGCGTTTAAGAAGATCATTAATTTAAATATAGCTGATGATTATCAATATATAGCTGACCACTTCAGATCGCCATCATAATGGCACATCCAGCCATTTTAAGTATTGTTATTCCGTAATGGCAACTTAAAAAAGTGGCCTTTTTTTTAAGCCCTTCGGGCTGGCATTATAAAATACTAGCTGCTTTCGATAACTCAGTTGCCAAGCGCGTCGAAATAACCCGTTCTACCGATAATCGGATTATAGAGGAGGAGGAGGAGGAGATGTTATTTATTACGCAAAAGAAGAAAAAACTGAACAATCGACTTATCTAAAAATCTGTTACTTAACGGGAGATTATATATCTTAGAAATTGACTAGATAAAATAAATGGCGACCCATGTAGGACTCGAACCTACTACCTACGGCTTAGCTTACCAACTACGGCTTTAACCGCCACCAAATTTAAAATTTGGCTTTGTGGCCTGGACTATCCCTTCACCATGACACGAGTGTTTTAACACGAATGTTTTAGGTGGATGCCGTCTAGTCTCTACACCTTCCTTATTTCTAAGGCTTGGCTCGGGATTGCCATCAGCATTACCTGAAAGGTTTCCCCGAATTTGACATCCGTCACTCATAATCTTTCGAAAATGAGGCTCCTATTCATAACGTATACACGTTAAGCTTAAAGGCCGTTGCTCTATCCAGATGAGCTAATGGGTCATAATTTATTTTAAAGTTACCAATGGCTGGTAACTAAATTTCAGTGTTTGGTAATATTACCGACTCTGAAACCTTTGTGCTCACTCACTCACTGGCTGAGTGGTAACTGGTTAGGGGGTTATTCATGCTCTATCCAGATGAGCTACGGGCGCTCTGCACACTTAATTTAAATAAGTGGTCGGTGATAGAGGATTCGAACCTCTGACCCTCTGGTCCCAAACCAGATGCGCTACCAAGCTGCGCTAATCACCGACATAATCTATCAACTTAACAAACTAGTTAATCTAACAAATTGTTATCTACAAGAATTACTCCTTGACGACGGGAGCGGATATTACAGAGGTTATTCCCAGCCGTCAAACCTTTTTCGACAATTAATTTTGTTCGCTCATTTAGCGTACAATCAGGTTATTAGCCCCAGCTTTGCATTTAATATCGAGATTATTAATAACATTGATCGTAGTCACACTTTTGCAGGTATGGCATAATAGCCGCTCTTGCATTTTAGGAAATAAATAGGTCGATGAGCGCTCGGATTATTGATGGCAAAGCCGTTGCACAAAAAGTACGAAATAACGTTGCGAATGAAGTAGCAATCCTTAAAGAAGCTGGTCAACGGACCCCAGGCTTAGCTGTTATATTGGTTGGACTAGATCCTGCCTCTCAAGTGTACGTCAATAACAAACGCAAAGCCTGCGAACAAGTTGGCTTTGTCTCACGTTCGTACGATTTACCAAGCGATACGACCGAAGAAAGTTTGCTGGCGCTTATTGATGAACTTAATGATGACCCAGTCATCGATGGTATTTTAGTGCAGCTGCCGCTACCTGATCATATCAATAGTGTCATAGTACTTGAGCATATTCTGCCGCATAAAGATGTTGATGGGTTTCATCCTTACAATATTGGCCGCCTTGCGCAACGTAACCCAGCCTTACGTCCTTGCACACCTAAAGGCATCATGACGCTTATTGAATCAACAGGTATCCCAACTCACGGCTTAGATGCTGTTATTGTTGGCGCGTCTAATATAGTGGGCCGCCCAATGACACTGGAGTTATTACTCGCTGGCTGCACCACGACGACCTGTCACCGCTTTACTAAAAACTTAGAGCAAAAGGTTCGCGCTGCTGACTTATTAGTCGTTGCTGTGGGGAAACCCGGTTTTATCCCAGGCGAGTGGATTAAAGAAGGCGCGATTGTCATCGATGTTGGAATTAACCGTCTCGATAATGGCCGTTTGGTTGGTGATATCTGTTTTGATGTTGCTAAAGAGAAAGCCGCTTGGATCACCCCAGTTCCTGGTGGCGTCGGTCCAATGACCGTGGCTAACCTGATTGAAAATACGTTGATTGCTGCAAAGAATCATCAGAAAAATCAATCATAGTAATTAACTAGAACTCTGGTTATCAGAACGATGGTTAACTAAAAAAGGCGTTGATAATATCAACGCCTTTTTTGATCTCGCCACTTGCTATTATTGTCGCGCTAACCAGCGCTCAACAATTAATACCACCACCGCCAAGACACACCAGCTCACTAACAGCAGAATAGCCAAAACAGGGAAAGGCAACACGTCAAACAGTGCCATAATAACAAACGCGACAACGAGTGCGGCAAATAACCAGTGCGTTGCAATATTTCGCATTATAGCTCGCTAGGCCAGTGGGTAATAAGCATGAATACCTTGCAAACAAATTGCTGCAAAAATACCGGCTAACACATCGTCGATCATGATGCCAAAGCCACCTTTAACATGACGGTCGAGTAATTTTATTGGCCAAGGTTTGAGAATGTCAAAAAATCGAAACAGCGCAAACCCAATCAATACCGCCAACCAACTAACGGGTGCCGCAATTAAGGTAATTAACATGCCGGCGATTTCATCCCACACAATCGCGCCATGGTCATGTACTGCCATGTCGTTAGCCGCTTTATCACAAATCCAAAAACCGACGACAGTGATAACTAATGTTATCAGCAGGTATGTGGTCAGCGACAAATCCATCATCAAATAGTACAACGGAAAAGCGGCCAATGTACCAAAAGTTCCCGGCGCTTTAGGGGCTAAGCCCGTGCCAAAACCAAGGGCTAAAAAATGAATGGGATTACGAAGAGATAGCTTAGCTAAGCTCGGATCACGATGTTTCAAAAGTGGCTAAACCCCTTGATATCAACAGTTACTGGTTTATTATTTTTAACAAACTCAACCCCACTGCCATTATGAATTTGGCCAACACAATGCACCGAAGCGCCGGTATGTGCTAGCAGAGTGTCAAGTGAACCTAATGCGCTAGGCGGCACAGTAAAGCATAGTTCATAGTCCTCACCACCACCAAGTCCAAGTTTAATGCCTTGCTCTTGCTCCGTATTGGCCAACAATGCATCAGACAACGGAATGCTGTCAATATCGATCACGGCCTTGTAGCCTGAGGCTTTGGCAATATGACCAACATCGGCCGCTAAGCCATCAGAAATATCAATCGCCGCTGTAGCAACACCACGCAGCGCGTGCCCAGCCAATAATCTTGGGGTCGGATAATAATGCTTTTTCAGTAATTTATCGTGATCACTTGGCGATAATTCCACGCTACCTGCTAAGCTTTTCAGCCCAAGTGCAGAATCACCTAAATGACCAGTGACACAGATCCAGTCACCGACATTTGCACCACTACGCGTCAATTGCTGGCCTTTAGCAACTTGTCCTTGAACGGTCAAGGTCAGGCTTAAAGGCCCTTTCGTGACATCACCACCAATAAGTTGAATATTGAAATAGTCTGCCGCTTCAAAAAAACCGGCACTAAAGCCTTCAAGCCAAGTTTCATCAACTGATGGTAGCGTGATCGCTAGCGATACCCAACGAGGAGTTGCCCCCATGGCCGCCAGATCGCTTAAATTGATCGCTAAACTCTTGTAACCAAGTGCATGAGCAGGAATGTCAGGAAAGAAATGAACCCCCGATACTAAGGTATCGGTGGAAACAGCCAGTAATTGATCGGCCTGTGGCGCTAACAAAGCGCAGTCATCTCCAATTGGAAGGACGACATCCGTTCGTTGCTGCTGGCGATTCTTAAAAAATCGCTCAATTAGCTCAAATTCACCACAAGCCATAAAACCTACTATTTTTGTTTGCGCAGACGCGCTAAAGTTTTATCTAAAACACCATTAACAAATTTATGGCTATCGTCGGCAGCAAAAGCTTTAGCCAGCTCAATCGCTTCATTGATAATCACTTTAAATGGCGTGTCTGATAAATCTCTTAATTCGTAAGTTGCTAGACGCAGAATAGCGCGATCAATTTGATCAACTTCATCAGCACCACGATTTAAATAAGGACGGTAAATATCATCCAGTTCGAAACTATTTTGGGTTACCCCTAATAGTAACTGACGGAAATACTCAACATCGACCCCTTTGATGTCGTGGTTAGTCAAAAACTCAAGTTCAACTTCAGCCACGGCATTATCCGTCATTTGCCATGAATAAATGGCTTGTAGTGCAAGACGGCGTGCCTTGCGGCGTTCAGATGGTTTCATCTACTTCTCTTCCTATTTATGCGTCTAGCTGACGCATTACATTAATCATTTCTAAGGCACTAAGCGCTGCTTCAGCACCTTTATTTCCTGCTTTAGTTCCTGCACGCTCAATAGCTTGCTCGATCGTGTCGGTAGTTAGTACTCCAAAGGCCACTGGAATAGCATATTGCATTGCAACTTGTGCTAAGCCTTTATTACATTCACCAGCAACAAATTCGAAATGAGGTGTGCCACCACGAATCACTGCACCTAAGGTAATAATGGCGTCAAACTCACCTTTAGCAGCGACTTTTTGAGTTGCCACGGGCAATTCAACGGCACCAGGAACACGAACAAGAGTGACATCATCTTCACTCATGCCACCAACGCGTACTAACGTATCTAATGCACCTGACACAAGTGAATCAACGATAAAGCTGTTAAAACGTGAAACAACAATTGCCACCTTGGCATTTTGAACCTGAAGATTACCTTCAATAACTTTCATGATTTGACCTTATTTCTATCAATATGCTGGTTTATGTATTCCCAGAACACTAGGTGATAGCGCTGGAAAAAAGTGCCGCAATGATAACACAGCATCTGCGAAAAACGCATCAGCATTATGCGTAAAGAGCGGCTAAAGTGATCTAGGGCTAAATTTTAAACAAAAAAAGACAAGCCAGTAAAACACTACGCTTGCCTTTTTATAAATTTGCGAACAATTTTTAGGTGAAATGATTAATCAGCGATGTACTCAACCACTTCTAAACCAAACCCTGACAGCGCATGATAACGCTTAACTGAGCTCAACAAATTCATTTTATTGACGCCTAAGTTCGCTAATATTTGCGATCCTACGCCGACGCGACGCGACGTGCCCTGCCATTTAGCGGCAACTGGCTTTTCGCCTTTGTCTTCAAGTTCAAACGCTTTTAACTGCGCTAATACTTCGTCGTTGCTTTGCTTATTAGCAAGTAAGATTAATACGCCATTTTGCTCGGCAATACGTGCCATTGCTTTATCTAATGGCCAACTGCGGTTTTGAGAGCGATCGCTTGCTAACAAATCATTAAAGGTATCTTGTAAATGAACGCGAACGTTAGTTACGCTGTCGCTATCAATATCACCTTTAATCATTGCGTAGTGCAACTGATCGTCAATCGTGTCACGGTAGGTTACTAAGTCAAACTCACCGTAACGCGTTGGTAATTTACACTGCGACTCTTTAACGATAGTCGTTTCGTTGGCGTTACGGTATTCAATTAAATCGGCGATGGTGCCTATTTTAATCCCGTGCAGCTCGGCAAAAATCTCTAAATCCGGACGACGTGCCATGGTGCCGTCTTCTTTTAAGATTTCAACAATCACACTGGCCGGTTCACATCCCGCTAAGCGTGCTAAATCACAACCCGCTTCAGTATGACCAGCACGAGTTAGCACGCCACCATCTTGCGCCATCAGCGGAAAAATATGACCAGGCTGCACAATATCGGCCGCCGTGGCATTAACACCCACGGCAGCTTCCACGGTACGCGAGCGATCAGCGGCTGAAATACCTGTTGTAACACCGGTAGTCGCTTCAATCGACACGGTAAAGTTAGTCGAAAACTGCGCTTTGTTGGCATCAACCATCAAAGGAAGGTTAAGCAACTCACAACGAGCTTTGGTCAGCGTCAGGCAAATTAAGCCGCGACCATGCGTTGCCATGAAGTTAATCCCTTGTGGAGTGATTTTATCTGCCGCAATAATAAGGTCGCCCTCATTTTCACGATCTTCATCATCCATTAAAATAACCATTTTTCCTAAACGGATATCTTCGATAATGTCTTCAATTTTGTTCAATGCCATGACGAAACCTTAAGTATGTGCTGCTAAAGCTCTTATGAGAGCGAAATACGACGGACGATAATTTTTAAATCGTTTTTACAGGTAGATAGTTTGTTATACATCTGTTTGAACCTAACCTTTTTCAAGGCCTAGTTTAACATTTATTTTAAAAAACCGCTGCGTGCTAATAAATCCATGGTGACAGAGCCTTGCTGCTCTTGCTTATTCACCTGCATTAATCGTTCAAGATAACGCGCAATTTGATCAACTTCCAGATTAACTCGGCTACCAATTCTAAATTGGCTAATGGTTGTTTCGTTCGCGGTATGTGGCACGATAGTCAAACGTAAACTGTCTTGCTCAAGCCCATTAACCGTCAGGCTAATCCCATCAACCGTAATTGAACCTTTATGTGCGATGTAGCGCATTAACTCAGCCGGCGCTTTAATCCAATAATCTGTGCTGCGGCCATTGCTAATAATCCGCTCGACAGTGCCAACACCATCGACATGACCGCTGACCATATGACCGCCTAACCTGGTGGTTGGCGTAACGGCTTTTTCTAAATTTATTTTTTGACCGAGCTGATAATTGGCAAATCCGGTCAAACGGATTGTTTCAGACGACACATCAGCAAAAAAACTACTGGGGGTTAATTTTACGACGGTTAAGCAAATACCATTACTGGCAATGCTATCGCCCAATTTTACATCGGCTAAATCTAGACCATTGGTCCCGATTTCTACTTGATAATCGCTGCCGCAATTTACCAGTTTTTTCAGCTGACCTACCGCTTCAATAATTCCAGTGAACATTGTTTTTTCTCAATTTATTTTATAATTAGGCGTAGCCACAATCCGAATATCACGACCAACCATGCGTACATCGTCAAACGTCAGCTCAACTAACTTATCCATGGTGCTAATCTGCGGCAAGTTAAACAAACCCTTGCCCAAATCGCCAATTAATTTTGGCGCCTGATAGACCACAAGTTTATCAACTAACTGCTGACTTAACAAAGCGCCACATAAGCTGGCACCCGCTTCCACCCACAGTGAATTAATGTTGCGGCGAGCCAATAGCGCTAATATCTGGCTTAAATCAAACTGGCCGTCTCCTGCAACGATCAATTGCTCAACATGCTGGGGCCACTGATTATTATCTTGTGCCCGGCGCACTAAGATAATCGGCGATTCTATACCGATCATTTTATGGCTAGGTAAAATCTTGTTGCCGCTGTCAATCACGACCCTTATAGGTTGGCGTAACTGCGCTTGATTAATAACATCACGAACCCCGCCGAGTTCATCCCACCGTAAATTCAAACTTGGATTATCACTTAATACCGTGTCAGAGCCGGTTAGAATTGCGCAATGCTGCGCCCTAAATTGTTGAACATCAACCCGGGCATCAGGGCCGGTAATCCATTGGCTGACACCATTATTTAACGCGGTGCAACCATCGAGTGTTACCCCTAACTTGACGGTAACCCAAGGCATGTCAGTGGTCATGCGTTTAATGAAACCCGGGTTAAGTGCTTGTGCCTGGCTTTCTAACAGGCCAAAACTAAC